>Ga0153951_1000006_pt1 | contig 148335 bp, 119 predicted proteins | sample TSNJ035MetaG_FD_102278 | JGI IMG/M metagenome (GOLD analysis project Ga0153951, IMG submission 102278) | Attine ant fungus gardens microbial communities from New Jersey, USA - TSNJ035 MetaG | ecosystem: Host-associated > Fungi > Mycelium > Unclassified | place: USA: New Jersey, Wharton State...
ATCCCGAACACGGTCGTTAAGCTCTTCAGCGCTGAGGGTAGTGGGGGGTTCCCCTGTGAGAGTAGGACGTCGCCGGGCAAGCAAGTCGTATACGCACAGCCAGAAATGGCTGTGTTTTTTTGTGCGCCAGGCATAACAACTAGAAATTATTGGGTGGTGAAAGTCCACTGTGGTGGTAGACATCAACTAATCACTGGAGAAATGCAAGGCGCTTATTGTGAGGTAAGGACTGAAGGAAGCGTGGATCAAAATCTTGGCTCGACGGATAGAAATCTGATACCAAGGCTCTATAGATTGAGAGTTATACATATTAAGGGATAAGCTTTAAGGTAAAGAGTTGAAATTATTTTGGTTAAATGGTTCAATGAGGGAAGTTAGTTGTATGGTATAAAATGGAGTTTAAAGAAGGAATGGAAACATGTATGAATGCTTTAGTGACTCAAATGAAGAAACAATGAATATTGCTGAACAGATAGCTCAGCGGCTCATTCCTGGGAACGTTATCACTTTGGAAGGGAATTTAGGAGCTGGGAAGACAACATTTACTAAAGGAATTGCGCGTGGACTGGGTGTGAAGCGGGCAGTAAATAGTCCAACGTTCACAATTATAAAAGAATATATGGGAAAAATGCCATTCTATCATATGGACGCTTACCGTTTAGAGGAAGAAGAAGATTTGGGTTTTGATGACTTTTTCCAGTCTGAAGGGGTGACCATTATTGAGTGGGCAAGCCGAATTCAGGCACAGCTACCCGAAGAAAGATTGGATATAGTCATAAGACTTGGCGAGAGAGAAACAGTTAGACTTTTGCAATTTTATCCTTATGGCAATCATTTTAGGCAGTTATGCAAGGAGTTATTTTGATGAATGTGCTAGCGATTGATTCATCCAATGTGACAATGGGAGTCGCCCTTGTCAATGGAGAGGGCATCTTAGGTGAGCTGATTACTAATGTGAAAAAAAATCATTCAGTTAAATTGATGCCGGCCATTGAACAACTGATGAAGGAAACAGGGCTCACTCCTCGTGAGCTTGATCGCATTGCTGTGGCTATTGGACCAGGTTCTTACACGGGAGTGCGCATTGGGGTTACAATTGCTAAGACCTTGGCATGGACATTACAAACAGAGCTTGTAGCTGTTTCGAGCCTGGCAATTTTGGCTCAGAATGGGCAATTCTTTGAAGGGGTTGTTTGTCCGCTATTTGATGCTAGACGTGGTCGAGTGTATACAGGACTTTATGGCGTTGGTTCTGATCAAATGAAGATGATTGAAGAGGATCGTATTGTGTTGCTTTCTGATTGGTTGGAAACAGTAAAGATTATTGATAAGTCGATTCTGTTTTTGGGACAAGATGTGAAACTTCATCAGACGATGATTGAGAATAAGTTAGGTAAGCAGGCTGTTTTTGCAAAGCCTACCAATAATCAACCTCGTCCGTCAGAGCTGGCACTACTTGGTAGGGTTGGCGAGCCTGTAAAAGACATTCATGGGCTTGTACCAGCTTATTTACAGCTTACAGAAGCAGAGACAAAATGGGTTGCCCAGCAAGAGAGGAATTAATCACCATGGAACAGGGGATACAGGTGCGACAGATGACATTGGAGGATGTAGATGGCGTTGTCTATGTTGAGGAGCACTCTTTCAGCCATCCGTGGACACGCGAGGCTTTTGAGAATGAAATGACGTCCAATCAATTTGCTACCTACTTTATTGCTGAAGATGACGATTTTATTATTGGCTATTGTGGACAATGGTTGATTTTTGATGAATCACATATTACCAATATTGCGGTGTTGCCAAATTATAGAGGCTATAAGTTGGGTGAAACATTATTAAAAAAGGCAATGTTCTATGCCAGAACAGCTCAGGCGAAAAAGATGAGCCTTGAGGTTAGAGTATCGAATGAGGTGGCACAAGGACTTTATCGAAAGCTTGGTTTTCAAAATGGTGGGATCAGAAAGAACTATTATACGGATAACCATGAAGATGCCTTAGTCATGTGGGTGAATTTATAATGAAGACAAATGAGAATATTGTCATTTTGGGAATAGAGACGAGTTGTGATGAAACAGCTGTAGCTGTTGTTGAAAATGGACATAGTATTCTTTCAAACGTTGTGGCTTCCCAGATTAAAAGTCATAAACGCTTTGGTGGAGTTGTGCCTGAGATTGCCTCACGCCATCATGTGGAACAAATTACTATGGTCTGTGAGACAGCTCTAGAGGAAGCAAACATAGATTGGACAGATATCGATGGTATTGCCGTCACCGAAGGACCGGGGTTAGTTGGAGCGCTGCTTGTGGGAATTAGTGCTGCTAAGGCTTTGGCTTTTGCGCACCAAATTCCTTTGTTGCCTGTTCATCATATCGCTGGTCATATTTATGCAAATCGGTTTAGTACAACATTTCGGTTTCCATTGATGGCGTTGGTTGTCTCTGGAGGGCACACGGAATTAATTCAAATGCCCGGGCATGGTCAATATGAGTTAATAGGTGAAACGCGTGATGATGCAGCTGGAGAGGCTTTTGATAAGGTTGCGAGAATCTTAGGGTTGCCTTATCCGGGAGGACCAGAGATCGACCGGCTTGCTGCAGAGGCTGAGCCAATGATTCCTTTTCCTAGAGCTTGGTTGGAAGAAAATTCGTTTGATTTTAGTTTTAGCGGACTGAAATCAGCGGTGATTAATACGGTTCATAATGCAGAACAGCGTGATGTAGATTTAAATAGGGCAGATGTCGCTGCCAGTTTTCAACAAAGTGTTGTCGATGTTCTAGTGACCAAAACGATAAAGGCCGTCGAGCACTACAAGGTGGAGCAGTTGCTCGTTGCTGGTGGAGTGGCTGCCAACAAGGGATTTCGACAAGCGATCACAGAGGCAGCGCAAGGCGTTGGTGTTGATCTAAACATTCCACCTATTCACCTGTGCACGGATAATGCTGCGATGATTGCGGCAGCAGGGACGGTCCATTTTTTAGCAGGTCAACGTGCTTCCATGGATCTTAATGCTCACCCAGGGCTGGAGTTAGTCAATGTTTAGGTGACGAACAGCATGAAAATTTAGAGCAAGTAGTTCTTACAGCTCGTGTTTGAATGAATGATTCATACGAAATCTAATAACTTTATCCACAGGAAGTTAACAACTGTGGAAAAGCTCAATTAAAGTTATTATAAAAGCATGGAGAATGTGTATAATTTTTGTGTATAAATATAAGAGAAAATGTGGATAAAGTGGATGGGATATGAAAAATGCTGAATTGCAGGCATTTCACCTGTGTATAACTATGTTGATAATGTGGATATGTTCGTAATATGTTCCCTTTTGTGAGTACGAAAGACGACAGTAGGTATCCTCTGCCATAGACAGGGCAGAGGGATGCAGCTGGAAAAGGGCTATAGCTGTAAGGCTGTCCATTCTTCCATAAGCTGTTCTACCTCTTGTCTAGAGGTGATAATGATTTCATTGATTTCTCGTGCTTTGTCAAGGTCATTATAAATCTCGGGATCTAAGAGACGGTCTTCGTTCTTTTCGATCTGTTCTTCTAGCGCTTCAATATGCTTTTCAATTTCCTTAATCAATCGTTGCTTGCGTCGTTCCTCCCGCTTGGCTTTTTTTTCTTCTTCAAAAGCCAATTTTCCATCAGTGATTGGTTGTTTAATAATCGGAGCGATGGTTTTCTCCTGCTCAACTTTTAAGCGTTCTTCTTGTTCTGCCTTTTTATTAATATAATAATCATAATCTCCTAGATAATCCTGAATGCCATTTGGATTAAGTTCAAGAACGCGAGTGGCAATGCGATTGATGAAGTAACGGTCGTGTGAGACAAAAAGCACAGTGCCAGGGAAATCGATGAGCGCTGCTTCTAAAATTTCTTTACTATCAATGTCCAAATGGTTGGTCGGTTCATCAAGGATCAAGAAGTTATCCTTTTGCATCATCAGCTTAGCAAGAGTGAGTCTTGCTTTTTCCCCACCACTAAGGGCTGAGACAGGTTTGAGCACATCATCACCAGTAAATAAAAAATTACCAAGAACTGTGCGAATATCCTTTTCCAAAGTTTGCGGAAAATCATCCCAAAGCTCATTGAGCACGGTCTTGTTATTAGACAGGGTGCTTTGTTCTTGATCATAGTAGCCAATTGTCACTTTACTGCCTAGTGATAGGGTGCCGGCAAGTTTAGGTAAATGATGAGCGATGGTCTTAATCAATGTGGTTTTTCCTACTCCATTTTTTCCAACCAATGCTACGCTTTCTCCACGACGCATCGCAAAGCTCAAGCCCTTATTGATAGAGTGTTCTTGATCGTAACCAATTGCAAGGGCGTCGACGCTCAAGACGTCATTGCCACTTTGATTCCGGATGTCAAAGGAAAAGCGTGCAGCCGGGTCGTTACCTATTGGTTGATCTAATAGCACCATCTTGTCCAATTTTTTACGTCGGCTCTGCGCACGCTTGGTGGTTGAAGCACGAACGATGTTTTTTTGAATAAAATCTTTCAGGTCAGTAATTTCTTTTTGTTGTTTTTCGTAGTGTTTTTTGTCTCGTTCATAGTCAGCTGCTTTTTGATCCAGGTATTTTGAATAATTGTTGTGAAAGACTTTAGATTCACCGCGGGAAATCTCATAGACTTTTTCCACAATGCGATCGAGAAAATAGCGGTCATGAGAAACGATTAATAAGGCTCCGGGATAGTGCTGAAGATAGTCTTCTAACCAAGTGAGTGTCTCAATATCCAGGTGGTTGGTCGGTTCGTCGAGAATGAGCAAATCGGGCTTGATGAGTAGAAGCTTGCCGAGTAATAAACGGGTTTTTTGCCCACCTGAAAGCATGTTGACCGACATATCATCTGGAAAGTGACCAAAGCCGAGACCGTTTAAAATGCTCTTGATGTCCGCCTCGTAGGTGTAACCACCTCGATCTGTAAAGGTGATTTGTAGCTGATCGTATTGATGAAGAAATTTTTCGTAGTCCTTTTGGGAGGGAAAGTGGTTAGGGTTGGCCATTTGTATTTCCATCCTGCGCAGCTCTTTTTCCATATTAATAAGGGGTTGGAACACCTTGAGAAGCTCGTTATAAAGACGTGCCTCAGAGTGTAGCTGACTATTTTGCTCAAGATAGCCTAGGGAAACCTCTTTTGAGCGTGTAAGGGTACCGCTATCGTAGGTGGTTTTTCCCGCAATAATTTTTAACAAAGTGGATTTGCCACTGCCGTTTCTGCCCACCAGAGCAATTCTTTCATGAGATTGTACTTCTATGTTAATATTCGATAAAATAAGGTCAGTATCGTAAGATTTGCTTAATCGATTTGCTTGTAATAACAGCATGTTGTCACCTCAAATTCTTTTTAATTTTAGCGCATTGATAGGGATGACGGCAACTTTCTTATGGAAAAAGGCAAAGATTTCTTGTTTTGCTGTATGGTCAAAAAAGTTTGATTTGTAGTATAGTGAAAGAAATAAATAGAGCGATCATAAGAAACTGATGTTTAAATGTAGACTTCGACAATCATAAGGTTTAAACATTAGGAAGGAGAGGAGCCTTTTGAGGGTAGGATATGAATCAAGATAAAATACCTCAGGCAACAGCTAAACGATTGCCCTTGTATTATCGGGTATTACAGCATTTATCCGAATCGGGCAAACAACGCGTATCCTCTTCTGAGCTGGGTGAAGTGGTTAAGATTGACTCAGCCACGATTCGCAGAGACTTTTCTCACCTGGGTGCATTAGGCAAAAAAGGGTACGGCTATCATGTCGATCGGCTGTTAAACGTTTTGAGAGACACGTTAAATCAGGATGAGCTGACTAAGGTAATGCTTATAGGAGTTGGAAACCTAGGCACAGCATTATTAAAGTATAATTTCTTGAAAAATAATAATATGCAGATTGTTAAGGCGTATGATACGAATGCGCATAAAGTAGGAACAATCATTGGGGAAACATTGATCTTGTCTATTCAACAACTGGAGACGGATAACCATGATGATATTACCGTGGCCATTTTGGCAGTTCCTGCTGAGGGTGCTCAATCGGTTGCTGATGTCCTTGTATCGACAGGTGTGAGTGGTATACTTAATTTTACGCCGGTAAGGTTATCAGTTCCTAATAATATTCGGGTACATCATATAGATTTGAGTGTTGAATTGCAAACGCTCGTGTATTTCTTGAACAATTATCCTTTAAAGGAGCCGGAGGGTGAATGATATGGGATTAAGCGGGGAAAGTATCATTCTTATTATCATTGCCGCACTTGTCATTTTTGGACCGAAGAAGCTTCCTGAATTTGGAAAGATGGCAGGCAGTACCTTGCGTGAATTCAAAAATGCAGTAAAAGGGATTACGGTAGATGGCGATTATGCTAAAAAGAAGCAGGATGATCGCTGATGTCTGATAAAACCATGAGCATGACTAAGCATCTCCAAGAATTACGTAGACGGATTGTGATTGTCATTATTGGTTTTATCATTGCGTTTATTATTGGCTTTTTTTTGGCTAGACCAGCGATTGTCTATTTACAATATGCAGATGTCGCCAACGGGATTGATCTTCATAACTTTCGCATTACGGATCCCATTAATATTTTTGTGGAGATGGCACTGGTTATTGGCGTGGTGATTGTCTCGCCTCTGCTTATGTATCAGCTATGGGCTTTTGTTAGTCCGGGATTATATGAAAACGAACGAAAGGTTACGCTATCCTATATCCCTACGTCCATTATGCTCTTTCTATGTGGCATTGCCTTTGCTTATTTTGTTTTATTTCCGTATGTCTTGCACTTTATGGTGCATTTAAGTCAATCCCTTGGCATTCATAATGTGATTGGCATCAATGAATATTTTCATTTTTTGTTACAGATTACGCTTCCGTTTGGCGTTATATTTGAATTGCCGATCGTCGTGATGTTTTTAACAAGGCTTGGTTTCATCACTCCGCACTTCTTATCGAAAATTAGAAAATATGCGTATTTTATCCTGCTGATTATTGCTGGGATTATCACCCCACCGGATGTGCTATCGCAAATTATTGTCATGATTCCATTGGTGTTCTTATATGAGCTGAGCCTCATCATTTCAAGACGTACATATAAGCGGAAGATGTTAAAAGAGCAGTATTTCCTTCAAGAAGAGGAAGAATCGGAATAAGAGCTAAAATGAAGAACAAGGCCTATTTTTGTGTCAGGTTGCTTTTTTGTGAATTATTTAAAATCATTCGGATAGCAACTTTTTTCCATATTTGATAGACTGATAAGAAGAGCTTGACAGCTTGGGATAATGCAGAAGATGTCTACAGTGTCAGATGACCGTGTTAGACATAGTTATACAGTACAGGGTATGTGTTGTTAATAGTCATGAATGTAAAATATGTTAAGGATGATGAGCTTGTTACAGTTAAAATCAAAAAATGAGATACAAAAAATGCGCGATGCTGGAGAGCTATTAGCACGTTGTCATAGCGAGATTAAGAAAAAGATTAAGCCGGGTGTGACCACGGATGAGATTGAAGCTTTTGTTGAATCATTTTTGGCAGAGCATGGGGCGACTGCGGAGCAAAAGGGTTACCAGGGCTATAAATATGCGACATGTGCCTCTATCAATGATGAAATTTGTCACGGCTTTCCTCGTATGACTTCTCTAAAATCAGGGGATATCGTCACGATTGATATGGTGGTCAATTTAAACGGCTGGTTGGCAGATTCTGCATGGAGCTATGCGGTGGGTGAGATTTCCGAAGAGGCGCAACATTTATTACAAGTAACAGAGGAGGCCCTATATCGGGGGATAAAGGAAGCACGAATTGGCAATCGCATTGGGGATATTGGTTATGCCATTCAAACCTATGCAGAAGGTGAAGGTTTGAGCGTTGTTCGTGATTTTGTGGGTCATGGGATTGGACCGACTATTCACGAAGAGCCACAGGTCCCTCATTATGGTGTGTCTGGCAAAGGGCTTCGACTGAAAGAGGGAATGGTGTTAACCATCGAGCCGATGTTAAATGTAGGTGATTGGCGCTCTAAACTTGATGATAATGGTTGGACGGCACGCACGGCAGATGGTTCACTATCCGCCCAATATGAGCACACGATTGCCATCACAAAAGGAGAACCTGTTATTTTGACAGCGCTGGAAAAGCCTTCTCAAATTTAATTTAATTTCACATATCTCGCTTTATGGATGGCATGGGTTCTGTTTTTCTAACGGACCCGTGTTATTTTTTATTATAATAATGAGTCTATTTTTAATAGATTAAAGAGATGTTATGTCTATGTCTGTGCGAGGTATTTAAGAGAAGACTATAAAAAATAGTAAGCATGAGAAAGCTTATTCTGTTAAACTGAATGCTAATGAAGAATTGAGTGAATGAAAATGATATAGTTGTAAAGGATTGGTTTGTTATAGAGTCCGGTATCTTAATGGAATCGTGAGGAGAAAGTATGGGCATTCATCTTATCATTTTATTAATCATATCGATTATGTTGGTTGCGAACATAACGTTGGCAGCGGGTGTGCTTTTTTTTGAAAGGAAAGATATTGGGTATACTTGGGCGTGGTTGATGGTTCTTCTTTTTATTCCCATCCTAGGGTTTATCGTTTATATTTTTCTTGGGCGAAATCTTAAAAAGAAAAATTTTTATAAGCTGTCAATACAAGAGAGCGCGATTTTGCGATCGGCTGTCGATAAACAATTAACTGCCTTCGCAAAAGAGGATGAGGGTCGTTCGCCTTTATTAAATGAGTACATCGATGTAGTAAGGATGAATCTTAGTTCGAATAATGCCTTATTGACCTATCACAACCAGGTGGACATTTTTGATGATGGACATCAGAAGTTTCAGGCATTATTTAAAGATATCAGAGCGGCTAAGAAAGAAATCAATGTACAATATTACATTATTGAACCTGATGCACTGGGAGAGAAGCTCAGAGATGAATTAATAAAAAAATCTAAAGCAGGTGTTAAAGTAAGGGTTCTTTATGATGCGATAGGGTCAAAGAAGATGTCTCCAACATTCTTTAAAGAGCTGATCAATTGTGGAGGGAAAGTTGAGGTGTTTTTCCCATCACTATTGAGAATGGTCAATTTTCGCATGAATAATAGAAATCATAGAAAGCTTTGTATCATTGATGGAAACATAGGATATGTAGGTGGGTTTAATATTGGAACAGAGTATCTAGGCGAGAATAAGAAGTTTGGCTATTGGCGTGATACGCATCTGAGAATAGAAGGAGAAGCGGTTAATCACATGCAAGCAAGATTTATCTTGGACTGGAATCAGGCAAGTAAACATAAAAATTTGGAGAATGAGGGATTTTGTTTCAACTCCGAAAATCCTAAGGAGACGATGCCCATTCAAGTTGTTGCTAGTGGACCTAATTCGGAAAATGAGAATCTGAAAAATATGTATATCAAGCTGATTATGGATGCTAAAAAGAGTGTGGATATACAAACACCTTATTTCATTCCGGATTCGAGCTTTATGGACGCCTGTAAGATAGCTCTTCTATCTGGTGTTGATATACGCATCATGATTCCCAATAAGCCCGATCACCTGTTTGTTCATTGGGCATCATGGGTGTATGTAGGGGAATTAGTCAAATATGGTGCTAAAATACTCTTGTATGATAATGGTTTTTTACATGCGAAAGCGATCATTGTAGATGAGAAGGTTGCTTCTGTAGGGACAATGAATGTGGATTCTCGCAGCTTTAGGTTAAACTTTGAAGTAAACGTTATTCTCTATGACGAAAGCATCGTTAGGCAGCTTAAAGGCATGTTTGATAGAGATGAAAAGGTTTGTGAAGAGCTTACGCTGGAGCGCTATCAAAAACGCTCTTTAATCATAAAATTTAAGGAAGATATTTCTCGTCTGCTATCGCCCATCTTATAAGAGCATGAAGGCGACATATAAAACAAAGCGTGCGGTTATCTAAGTAACCTCTCTCCTCATTTTTTTGAATGGTCGCTGTTGTCTGCGTGGTTAAAAGGTGCTCCAATGGAGGAGCAGATGAATGAAGGCATCGTGCTCTTGATCTTGCATTTGTTGTTGAAGAGATGGTACAAAGGTGAACAGAATGGCAAGGGTGTTCAGGGAACAATGACCGATAATCGGGACAATAATTCGACGTGTTTTAGCATATAAAAAGGCAAGGATGACACCAATACCTCCATAGATGATAATATGCTTATCCATGTGAAGCAGTGCAAACAAGAGGGCGCTGATAATTGCCGCAATCCAAAAATTTGTTTTTTTATAAAAATATCCAAAAATGATTTTACGAAAAATAATTTCTTCAAGGATAGGACCGACAATAATGACAACTAAAACAGCATAGGGGGCCGAGCGTACTAAACCAAGCACATCCTGTGTGTTCTCCGATTTTGACGGTTCACCTAATAGACCAACATCAATCATGCTGGCAACAATTTGCGTGAGATAGACCAGGACGATGCCGTATATTGCCCATTTGATGGTATCTTTGATTGAGGAACGCTCGATATCACGATGCATATGGCGTTCGGGGAGCAAGAGGAATAAGAAGATGCCCAATGTGACTAAAAAGCTGAAAACGATCCAAGTGGCTGATCGTTGTTCGGGAGGAATAAAGTTAAGAACAGGTGTATATACAATAAAGCCAGAAAGCTGACAGATAACGTAGGTAATAACGATGGACCAATAGCGCGTAGCCACTATAGATAACCCCTTTTTTAAATGGACTAATGTTAATTAGGTTATATTCTCTTATACGTATATTCATGCTCATTGTAACATAAGCCATGTAAAGTAAATATTTTTTGCTCGGTCAGGAAAAAATTAATGAATTATGCTTGCAAAAATGGATGAAATTGATTAATATATAACTGGAATTAGCACTCGGTGTTATCGAGTGCTAACAAAATACTTTTCTATATTAAAGGAGGGTTTTCCGTGTTAAAGCCATTAGGTGATCGCGTTATTATTGAACTTGTAGAACAAGAGGAAACCACAGCGAGCGGTATTGTATTGCCGGATTCCGCTAAAGAAAAACCTCAAGAAGGTCATGTTGTTGCTGTCGGTAACGGTAAGGTGACGGACAAAGGTGAACGTGTTGCGCTGGATGTTGCTGCAGGCGACCGCGTGATTTTTTCAAAATACGCAGGAACGGAAATAAAGCATGAAGACAAGGAGTACTTAATCCTTCGTCAAGACGATATTTTGGCAATCGTTTAATCAGTCAAAACAAGATCATTACATATTAAGGAGGGCATGTTTCAATGGCTAAAGAAATTAAATTTAGTGAAGACGCTCGTCGGGCGATGTTTCAGGGTGTAAACACATTGGCTGACGCTGTGAAAGTCACGCTTGGACCAAAAGGACGCAATGTTGTTCTTGATAAAAAATTCGGTGCGCCGCTCATTACCAATGATGGTGTAACCATTGCCAAGGAAATCGAGTTGGAAGATAAATATGAAAATATGGGTGCACAGCTTGTTGCTGAAGTAGCAAGCAAGACAAACGATGTTGCCGGAGACGGTACGACGACGGCGACCGTTTTAGCACAGTCCATGATTCAGGAAGGCTTGAAAAATGTTACTTCTGGCGCTGACCCAATGGGTATTCGTCGTGGTATTGAAAAGGCCACTCAAGCGGCTGTTGAAGAATTACAACGCATTTCTAAACCAATTGAAGGCAAAGATTCCATTGCCCAAGTTGCGGCAATTTCTGCTGACGACAAAGAAGTCGGGCAACTTATCTCTGAAGCGATGGAGCGTGTAGGTAGTGATGGTGTTATCACTACTGAAGAATCCAAAGGCTTTAATACTGAGCTTGAAGTGGTTGAAGGTATGCAATTCGATCGCGGTTATGCGTCGGCTTACATGGTAACAGATTCCGATAAAATGGAAGCTGTATTAGATAATCCATATATTTTGATCACCGACAAGAAGGTTTCTAATATTCAAGAGGTGCTCCCATTGCTTGAACAAGTGATCCAACAAAGCCGTCCTCTTCTTATCATCGCTGAGGATGTAGAGGGTGAAGCTTTATCAACGCTCGTTCTTAACAAGCTTCGCGGGACATTCAATGTTGTTGCTGTTAAGGCGCCTGGTTTTGGTGATCGTCGTAAAGCAATGCTTGAAGATATCGCTATACTTACAGGTGCAGACGTGATTACTGAAGATCTTGGTTTGGAGCTCAAATCAACTGAGGTAGGTCAACTTGGTACGGCAGATAAAATTGTTGTCACGAAAGAAAACACTACGATTGTGAGTGGTCACGGAGAATCTTCTCAAATCGCTTCTCGTGTGAAACAAATTCGTGCACAATTAGAAGAAACCACTTCTGAATTTGATAAAGAAAAATTACAAGAACGCCTTGCTAAGCTTGCTGGTGGTGTTGCTGTTATCAAAATTGGTGCAGCTACTGAAACCGAGCTTAAAGAACGTAAGCTTCGCATCGAGGATGCTTTGAACTCAACACGTGCTGCTGTTGAAGAAGGCATCGTATCTGGCGGTGGTACAGCGCTTATCAATGTCATTAAAGCTGTCGAAGCTGTCAATGCTGAGGGTGATGAAGCAACAGGTGTGGATATTGTCAAGCGCGCGCTTGAAGGACCTATTCGCCAAATCGCTCATAACGCTGGTCTTGAAGGTTCTGTTATTGTTGAACGCCTCAAAAATGAAAAAGTAGGCACTGGTTACGATGCTGCTAAAAATGAATGGGTAGACATGATCCAAGTTGGTATTGTTGACCCAACGAAGGTGACGCGTTCTGCATTGCAAAATGCTGCTTCTGTATCGGCTATGTTCCTAACAACAGAAGCTGTTGTTTCGGATATACCTGAAGAAAGCAATGGTGGCGGCGGTATGCCTGATATGGGCGGCATGGGTGGAATGGGCGGTATGATGTAATATCGCTTTAAAACGCTTAATATATAAAGATTTTTAGGTCATATATATTATGATTTTTGCTACTGGTTTAATGCCATAAACTAAAATTAGAGGTCTCTCATGAGTTGTTTAAACTTTTGAGAGGCTTTTTTCATGTGGGCAGTCATATGAGCATAGATATATGGATGTCACTAGGCAATTTTAGTTTATCTAAAACAATTGTTTAGGGTGGTATATTAAAAATATTTCTCGATATCTATAAAATTAGTTATAATTACAACAACATGGGTTTATCGAACTTTGGGAGATATAGCTGAAATTTTGGGGGAGATATTCAACCATGATGCTATGAGCATTTCAAAAAGATATACTGGGTACTATCAAGATGAGATTAACGAATCCTTAAGTGGTTTTAGATTGGGAAAAAAGTTTCTTTAGAGAAATTGATTTGAAAATGAGGTTGTTTTACAATGTCAAAACTTACGGATATAAGACAAAAAATATTACAGCTTGATGGTGGTGCTTTTCAAGAGCTATGCGACGCCTATCTAAGTAAATCAGGTTATGAAAATATATTGTCCTTGGGTACAAAATCTGGCACCACGAAAACTACTAAAGGTATTCCAGATACATATTTTTTTAATTCAAGGGAAAAGTATATTTTTGTCATGTACACTACCCAACAATCGGGCCTATATAAAAAAATATATGAAGACATTTGCGATTGTTTAAATCCTACAAAAACAGGGATGAGTCCCTCAAGCATTGATGAAATTATATATTGCCACACATCGTCAAACCTATCTGCCGGGGAAGACAAAGAATTACGTGACTTTTTGTCTTCACAAGGAATATTGCTCAGCTTAAAAGGAATAGATGAATTGGCAAGTCAAATATATAATCATTATCATAGCATTGCACATGACTTTTTAGAGATACCCATCAGCACCGGACAAATTTTTGATATAAATGAATTCATATCTAATCATGATGCTAATGGAATGGTAGCCCCTTTGTCTACCATCTTTCAATATAGAGAAGAAGAAATAACAAATGTATTGACTAAGATTGAAAATACTTCTGTAACTATATTAACGGGCTCTGCAGGGGTTGGGAAAACACGATTGGCTTTAGAGTGCTGTAAGAAATATGCAGATGAAAAAGGATTTAAACTGTTGTGCTTTCAAAGCAACCGGCTTCCAATATATGAAGATTTAAAATTTTTTTTAGATACCCCTAACAAATATATTCTTTTCATCGATGATGCGAACCAACTATCAGGATTACAACATGTTTTGAGGTATCTTACCAAATATAAACAAGGTTATAATGTAAAGATAGTGATAACAGTGAGGGACTATGCAAAACAAACAACTATTGAAGATGTTCGAGAATTCACATTACCAGAAGTATGTACTATTGATTCGTTTACAGACGAAGAAATAAGGGAACTTTTAAAAGTGAGTTTAAATATCCATAATTCAAGATACCTCGATAAAATTGTTTGGATTGCTCAGGGAAATGCTAGACATGCGATCATGGCTGGCAAAATTGCAGTTGCAAAACAATCATTGGGTAGCATAAGTGATTCGACTCAGTTGTATGAAAGTTATTACGGGAAGCTCATCAAAAATAATATGTTAGATCAAAACAGAGATCTATGGGTTGTTGCAGGGATAATTGCTTTTTTAACAGCATTAAACCTTGAGAAATTAGAATATTTAACAGCTGTTTTGAAGAATGTTGGTATTTCAGAGAATTTATTTAAAAAATATGCTCATCAATTACATGAGTTGGAGTTAGTAGATATTCATAATGATAAAGCTGTCAAGATTTCTGATCAGAGTTTTGGGAATTATTTGCTTTCATATGTGTTTGTAGAGAAAAGGATCATTCCATTGTCAGTTATGCTTAGAGATTGCTTTAAAAACTACAAAACTCATGTTATTAATGCTTTTAACACTCTTGCTAATATTTTTGCGTCCAAGAAGATGCACGAACAGCTCGAAAAAGAAGTTGGCATCGTTTGGGATGAATTTCAAAGTACAAAAAACCCCTTGTTTTTTGATTTTATAAAGGTGTTTCATGTCATTAGACCAACTGATACTTTATTAATTTTACAAGAAAAAATTGATGCTTTGCCTCAGGAAAATTTTGATATTTATTCGATTGATTTTGAAAAGGAAAAAAGGCATCAAAGTGTTAATGACGATATTTTAGCTCTTATTGGAGGATTTCGGGATAAAGAAGAGTTACAAGTAGCCTTGGATTTATTATTTGTATATTACAAGAAGCAACCCGTGAAATTTATGGATATTTACCATGCAATAATCAGCTTCTTCAATATTGATAAATATTCACAACATTATGATTACTGCGCTCAGATTCAGCTTATAGATAAATTTAATGAACATAGTAATCACTGGGAAGATGAGAATTTACGTTTTCTTTTTGTTAAAATCGCAGGTGAGTTATTAAAACTTTCTTTTTCACCGATGGAAGTGGGTAGGGGAAATAAAGTCACTATGTATCAAATACCTGTCGAATTAAGCAATGGTTCAAAACAATATCGTGAAGGTATTTGGGAGTCTTTGTTTGAATTGTATCAGGATAAAAAGAATCAACATGAAATTGAAAATTTAATTAAAGGTTATGGAGGGTACGGAGGGAACCGAGACGAAGAAAATCCTAAGTTGGTTGAGTTTGATTACCAGTATATACGCAAATTTTTCGATAATCTTTTTTCTCCATCTCAACTCTTGCATTGTATTATTGCCAAAGCTACAAGCGATAGTTTGAAATTTTATGATATTGATGTTAAGGAGCAATTATCATCTTATTTAAAAAGTCCTGATTATTTGATTTATCGCATTTTAAAAGGAGAACGACATTTAGAAAAGTTTGATTGGCAAAAAGAAAAAGAATTAAAGAAAAAAGACATTAAAGATCTATTAATGGACTGTAATCATGAAAAGGTTCTTCATATCTTTCAAGTATGTCAAAGTATTCAAGAATATGATATTAGTCAAACATGGGAAATACAAGATGGACTTCAGTTAGTATTTAATAATTTATCAAAAAATAAGGAACTTTTTTTGGATGCTGTAGAAGGTTATTTGAATCTTAATACACCAATAAATATATATCCCAATCTTATTGTTTCTAAGTTATTCGAGTTAGTGGGTGTTCAAAGAACAGATGAAATTATAACAAAGTATGAGTATAATCAAAAAAATGCTTGGCAATTTTCTTTTTATGAAAATCTACCTTCTGAATTTATTTCTGAACAGCATGTTCAAAATTTATACGATTTTTTGTCTTTAAAAGATGACGATATTATATTGTCGTCAAACATAAGAGATATTAAGTTTCTAGAAAAATACAAGCCCTTTGATTCTAATGTGTTTATTAATGCATGTAGGATTATATCAAATAAATATGATTATTCACCGTTTATATTTCATATTTATTTTGGTTTAATGTTCAATTCTCCTACGGTAATTGAGCATTTCAATAATGACCTTGATTTATTAAAAGACATTTATTTTAAGATGATATTTTATGATAAAAATGAAGATCATGATGGTGCATTCTTAAAAAGTTTTATTAGGAAGGATCCTTCTTTTATCCATGAATATGTTGAATTTATCTTAAGAGATAAGAAGAATCGAACACCTAGAGATGAAGGACGGTTATCTGTTATCTGGGATTGCATAAACTATATTGACCTTGCTGATCGAGCTTTTAATGCTTATATCAACCATGAGGAAGAAACTTTTCCAAGAGATGTTGCTCATTGTATTACTGAAATGTTTATTCTCCCAAACGAGTCAGAAATAAGAATCAACCGTCAAGATAAATGGTTATCTCATTTCATTGATCATAACCGTGATAATTTTGAATTAATGAAGCTTATTTTTTCTTCAATTTCTGAACTACCAGCTGATCGGAGAAAAAAACATATAATTTACCTAACGAAAGTGAATCCCGATCCAATTCTATTTGAAGGACTTCAATTAGAACCAAATCATTGGGGAGGGTGGGGAAGTATGATTCCATATATGGAGGAGAGAATTAATTTTTTGGAATCCCTTCTTCCGGTCTTCACTGGATTAATTTACATTAGGCATAAAAAAAGAGTTCAAGATGAAATTAACATATGGAAGCGTAGAATTGAGCAAGAGGAAATTAGAGAAATTTTAGAGGATAGATAAGTTATATTAACCAAGAATAACAGGGTCTATTTGACATAAAGGTTGGAGATTATGTGCCGTTTCTCAAAGAAAGAAGACAATTAATTATCGAAATCTTGAATCTGAGTTCCTTTAACTTCTAATTGACCTAATTAAGTGTATTCAATCACTATTACTATTTGATTGAAGTTCGCATTAATAAAAAGCTGACAGTTATATAGGTTATGAGGTGACCCCAAAAAGTTAGAGTTATAATCTAACTTTTGGGGTGCAGTTCATTATTTAGGTAAGTTTTTTTGTATATTCCAGTACTACTATGTGCTGCTATATTTTTTGTGATAAAGTGGGAGAGGGGTTAGGCAATGGATCCAGAGATAAAAAAAGAATTGGACAGGTTTTTTGATCAGATTAATAGTGTACTTAGCGAAGTCCAGGGTGAAGAGGCTGTCAGTTATATAGAATGGATGTTGGAAAAGGCGAAGCTACGCTATCAGGAAAAGGATAAAAAGCACCATTTTCCAATCTTATATCGTCGAATATATTGGGCACATTGGGGGATCAATGTTGGTCATGAACAGGACAAGCATCGGCCAGTTCTTATCATCCGATCTGAAAAAAACTCGCCGCTTTGTGCAGTGGTTCCGCTTACGACACAAAGACTTGAAGATGGTCTGTGGTATCATGTAGATCTTGAAGGGTTAAATAACACAGCTTTAGTGGAGCACTTTCGTGTTATTTCAAAAGACCGGATCGACAAGCAATTGCGTAAAGCTGGTGATTTTGCAAAAGCCTCAGATGAAAATATGCAAACGATCCTTAAAGAAATTAGACGTCTATATACAGTACCTCCACCGAAGAAAATAAATTTGACATAAGACAGACCAAACGCTATAATAAAAATACATTACATGTCCGTGGCTTCTTAGTCACGTTTATCATTACGCAATCTGAAAAACAACCTTTAAGGTTGTTTTTCGCTTACCTACATGTTTTTTTGATTTTAACATATACTAATTATTACATTACGCGATCCACAGCTGTACAGCTGTGTCGGTAATGACGCAGGGGGTCTACGGATCCCCGTATTTTATATATATGCATCGGAGTTTTTCATGTTTGTTTAGGGATAATATAAGGGTAACGCGAACCACAAATGGGCTATAAAAAGAGATAGGAAATGTTATTCATTAAACATATAAACAACCTTGATATGGCATTATTTCATGAGTTTTTATGAAATATGTCACAATCATCGAATTTATGGGTGGCATGATGTAATATTCGCTTTAAAACTCTTAATATATAAAGATTTTTAGGTCATATGATGTGATGAGTTTTTTGATGTCAGTTTAATGTCATAAACTAAAATTAGAGGCTTCTCATGAGTTGTTTAAACTTTTGAGAGGCTTCTTTTTTACGTTTTTTATCATGTGAGAATAAATTATTTGCCAATAATACTTGATATGCAATTATTTAATCAAATCGTATTCATTCTCCTTGTCCAAATTATTCTAATGGATATTCTTAAAGAGCGGAATGAGGAATGATATAATTAATATTTTACAAAAATGTAACTTTAAGAAATTTATAATTTTTTTAAACGAACAGTTAAAAAAATATTTTTAACATCTTCTATTAAAACTTCTGGATACCAATTTAAACAATTGGCAGTTGAATAAGAGATAGCTATTTTAAGGGCATCTTCATGCGATATATTTTGACTAATACAGTTGGTTAATATTCCTAAAAAAAGTCACCAGATGCAACTGGATTTTTTGCAATTACTTTTTGGGTATGTACGTAAAAATAGTCATCCTTCATTTTTGCTATTACACCTTTGTCACCTAATGTAATAATAAAATAAGGAATATGAGATTGAGTGAGTAATAGCTTGTGGTAATCATTAATTGTATCAAGCCTCTTTTTTGGAAAGAGGTCCAAGGTTTCTTCATTATTAATTTTAATTAAATGTGGACGGGATTTATAAGCTTCAATTAAGGGGTTACCACTCGTATCGACTAAAAAAATTATATTTTTTTCTTTAATTTTTCTTTTAATATCAGCAATATAGTCGTCAGGCATTCCTTTCATTAAAGATCCTGAAAATACGACAATATCATTATCTCTTAAATTTTTTATAAGAGTTTGGGTAAAAGTCTCTAAGATATCGTTTGTCAAATTTAATCCTTGTTCATAAATAGGGTAAATGACCTTTTTCTTAGTATCGACAAGTATATTACAAGTTCGTGTATTTTGATTTACTTTTGTTGTTATTAACTTAAGTTGTTTTTCTTTTGCTAGTTCCCTTAAATATTCTCCGTTATGGCCTCCAATAATAGTATGGATACACATTTCTGCGTCAGGGTTCTGTTGTTTTAAGGCGTATGCAACATTAAAACTTTTACCTCCTGGAAATTCTCTGACTTCAAATGGACGATTTGGGGTCCCCTGTACAAATTTTTTTATTAAAAGTGTTCTGTCTAAAGCTGGATTTGGACAAATTAAATGAATCAACTTAAACTCTCCCTAACTCGAAATTTTAATTGCAAAGTTAATATACAATTTTTTTACCAAAAAAGCAAAATATTTTTATTAAAAAACAAAAATATGAAAAATAAATGCAAAAAATATATTGATTTTAGCAAAATTTTAAAGTAAGCTTGTATTAACGATTACATGAATAAGGAAGGTGATGATTTTGTGAATTCAATTGACAGAAAGCAAAAGATAATTGAAATTTTGCAAGAGAATAATTCTGTTAAAATTTTAAATTTAAGCAAGGATTTAAAAGTGACCAGAGAGACCATTCGGAAGGATTTGTATGATCTAGAAAAGGAAGGGCTAATTAAAAAAATTCATGGAGGTGCAATCTTAGACAGCTCTAATCATGAAACTGATTATGAGAGGAGAAAGTTAAATCAAGAGGATGCAAAAAAAGGAATTGCAAAAGAAGCTATTCAGCATATAGAAGATGGAGACATTATTTATCTGGATTATGGTTCAACAACCTTTTTTCTAGCCAAGGAGTTGTGCAAATCAAACAAAAATATTACAGTCGTCACCAACACAATTCCCATTGTAAATTTACTTTTACACAAGGAAACGATAAACTTGGTTATTTTAGGTGGCATGGTCAGAAAAAATGAAGATTCTCTTTTTGGACCATTTGCATCAAATAACATAAAAACTATTTATGTTGACATGGGCTTTTTTGGTTGTGGAGGAATTGACAGTCTTAGTGGAATTACAAATCATCATATAGGAGAAACAGAAATTTCTAAAGAGATGTTATCCCACTGTAAAAACAAAATAATTTTAGCGGATAATAGTAAATTTGGCATCATGGCCTTCAATCAAACTGTTGAATTTTCTGATGTAGATATTATTATTACGGACAAAGAAATAGAGGATGAAGATATTCAGTCAGAAATTTCTAAATACAATGTTGAGGTTGTAGTAGCTAGAGAAATGGACGGGGGGTGATGAGATGATTGATGAAAAATATATCATGAACAAATTATTAGTTAGAAATCAATTAGACTTGTTTGAAAAGCTAGGTCAAGCACTTATTCAAGATCTTATTGTCAAAGAAGGATTTGTGAAAGCTCTTTTGGATAGAGAACAGAATTTTCCGACAGGATTACCAGTGGTACCTGGTGTAGCTATACCTCATACTGACGGAGATTTAGTAAATGAAGATCGTTTGATGTTTGTGACGTTAGAAAACCCTATAAAATTTAACGAAATGGGTGGTAGTATTGATGATGTTATAAATGTAAGCGCTATTATTTTAATCGCTATTTCAAATGGGGCAAAACATTTATCAACATTGAAAAAATTAATTGCTTCTATTCAAGAGAATGGATTTGTTAATGGTTTAGTTGACAGCCGTGACGAAAAAGAAATGAAAACAATTATAAACAAATATTTATAATTTGGAGGGCTATTCAATGAAAAAAAATATTATTGTAGCATGTGGTGGAGCTGTGGCAACTTCTACTGTAGCGGCTGAAAAAATTAAAGATTTATTAAAAAGGAAAGAAATTGATGCAGAAATTACACAATGTAGGGTAAATGAATTGGAAGCTAAAAAAGATAATGTGGATTTGATCGTTACAACTGCAAGAGTTACAAAAAATCTTGGAGTACCTATTGTGCATGGTGTGGCGTTTATTTCAGGAATAAATTTGGAAAAAACAGAGAAACAGATTCTAGATATTCTAAGATAAGAGTTGTAAAAAGGGGGAAGAAATCATGTTTATTATTCAATATATAGTTAATTTAGGGCCAAGCGTCATGTTGCCCATAATAATGTTCATTATTGGCTTATTTTTAAGACAAGGTGTTGGAAAATCTCTACGATCGGGTCTAACGATTGGCATTGGGTTTGTAGGCATCAGTTTAGTTGTTAACTTGCTAAATGAAAATCTCGGTTCAGCAGCTCAATCGATGGCACATAAATTTCACCTAGGACTTCAAGTTGTAGATTTGGGGTGGCCTGGCACATCTCCAATGGCCTGGGCATCTGTAATGGGTTTAATAGCCATTCCTATTGCAATAGCAGTAAATATTATTATGATACTTTTAAAAATGACTAAAGTTGTAAATGTTGATATATGGAATATTTGGCACATGGCATTTACTGGTGCCATTGTCTATGTTGTAACAGGCAATTTTTTTCTTGGAATAATAGGTATTATTGTTTATGCGGCTATTGCCTATAAGCTTGGCGATATGTTTGGTCAAGTAACAGATAATTATTTTGGATTAGAAGGTATTGCCATTCCTCATGGTTCGTCAGCTGTAATGGGTGTCATTGCAAAACCTATGGATGATTTGATAGAAAGCATACCAGGAGTTAAAAAAATTACGCTGAATAACGAGAAAATTCAAGAGAAATTAGGCGTGTTTGGTGAACCAACGATTATTGGTGCTGTACTCGGATTTATCATTGGCTTATTAGCGGGTTATCCTGTTGGGAAGGCACTCCAATTAGCTGTTCAAATGGCTAGTGTCATGGTGTTAATGCCAATGGTAGTTAAACTGATCATGCAAGGGTTATTGCCAATTTCGGATGCGGCAAAAAAAATTCTTGATAAAAGATTTGGTGGGGCTAATTATAAAATTGGTCTCGATCCGGCATTATTACTTGGAGATACTCAGGTTATTTCAGCTAGTCTTATATTCATTCCCTTAACTATTTTAATTGCGACCATTGTACCTGGAAACAGAGTTTTACCTTTTGGTGATCTTGCGACGATTGGTTTTTTTATTGCAATAGCAACGGGTGTTCATAAAGGAAATTTATTTAGAACACTGATATCCGGATGCGTCATTATGTACATAACCATCTGGATTGCAAATCAAATGGTATCCTTTCAAACGTCATTGGGGAAAAGCGTTGGATTAGTACATGGTGGCAATCAGGTAGCTTCTTTGGATCAGGGAGGAAATCCGATCACATTTCTAATGAATAAAATTTTCTCACTTCAATTAGGTATAGATTTCTTTATCATATTAGTTATATATGCCTTTTGCTTCATTTATACATTTATAAAATATAAAAAACAAACGCTTTATGCTGAGAGCAGACCAACAGTGGATGAATAGGCGCTTCATTCTAATAACGTTCATTAAGCTAAGCTCTACATTTTGAAATGTGAGGTTTTAGGAGTGATATAGTTGAAGGCTTTAAGTGTAGTAGATGTGGAAACTTTCAATTTGCAGCAGGTTAAAAAGCCTAGCCCAGATATAGGGGAAGTAGTTATTAAAGTAGTCTTCTGTGGAATTTGTGGGTCAGATATCCCTAGGTATTTTAATGGTGGAGTACACTCATTTCCACAAGTTTTAGGTCATGAATTTTCAGGAATAGTTGAGGAAGTTAGTGAATATGTAACGAAAGTAAAAGTGGGAGATAGGGTGGTTATAGCTCCTCTTATTTCTTGTGGGTCATGTCAGTTTTGTCAAAAGGGTGAACCAGCTATGTGTATGAATTATGGTTTTATTGGTTCGCGTCAAAGCGGTGCAATGGCAGAATACGTTGTAGTACCAGAGAAAAATTGTGTGAGAGTTCCTGATGAACTTTCATTAAGAGAAGCTGCTCTAGTTGAGCCATTAACGGTGGCAATACATGGAGTTAATCGTGTAAATGTTAAGCCAGGTATTCAAGTATTGGTTTTAGGAGCGGGAACAATAGGTCTCCTTACTCTACTTGTACTACGAGCTAAAGATGTGGGTGAAATCACGGTAGTAGATTTAAATCAAAATAAGCTTGATATTGCCAAAGAGATTGGAGCTGATGTTGTTCTTAATCCCAAAAATCAATCTTTGGCAAATTATTTTTCTTCTCATAAATCACCAGATATTGTCTATGAAACAGCTGGAAATAGTGTGACTCAGGTGCAAGCCGTGGAGTTCGTAAAGAAAAGAGGAAAGATTGTATATATTGGGACGTGTACTCAGGATGTCATCTTTCCACCGAAAGTGTTTGAAAAAATTTTGCGTGGGGAAATAGATATAACGGGATCATGGATGTCTTATAGTAGTCCATTCCCGGGATATGAATGGGAGACTGGTTTGAGGTATATGGCTACTAAAGAAATTGATGTAAACCCTTTAATTACCGGGGAGTTTAAATTAGAAGATAGAGAAATACCTTTTATAAAAATGGTAGAGAAAAATTCTCATCATGTAAAACTTCTCTATAAAATAAATGAAGAATCAGATTAGGAGGTCACTATGTTTGAACTTAGCCAAGGAAAATTTGAGGCTTTAGAAAGGCTGTCAAATAAAGATAATATAATTGGTGCTTTAGCCATTGATCAGCGGGGATCATTAAAAAAAATGATTGATTATCCTAGTGAAAAAGAAATGGGGAATGAAGGAATTATTAAATTCAAGGAGTTAGTATCGGAGGAATTAACTCCTTTTGCATCATCCATATTGCTTGACCCTGAATTTGGAATTTCAGCAGCGAATAAAAGAAGTGAACAGGCTGGATTAATACTGGCTTATGAAAAAACAGGTTATGATGCATCTGAACCAGGACGTTTACCAGATTTATTGGATGATTGGTCAGTTAGAAGGTTAAAAGAGCAAGGTGCAGATGCCGTAAAATTTTTATTATACTATGATGTAGATGAAAATAATAAAATCAACGAATATAAACATGTTTACATGGAACGAATTGGGTCTGAATGTATGGCTGAAGATATTCCCTTCTTTTTAGAGATTATTACTTATGATACAAATATTGCTGATGTTAAAGGAATGGACTATGCAAAGGTTAAGCCTCACAAGGTCATAGCAGCAATGCAGGAATTCTCCAAACCTAAATATAATGCAGATGTTCTTAAAGTAGAAGTTCCAGTAAATATGAACTATGTAGAAAGATTCGGTGAAGACGTCGTTCATACCCGTGAAGAAGCGCTTCAATTTTTTAAAGAACAAAATCGGTCTACTATCTTACCATTTATTTTCTTAAGTGCAGGTGTTTCTGCAAACCAATTCCAAGATACATTAAAATTTGCTAAGGAAGCTGGTTCGACGTTTAATGGTGTGTTATGTGGACGTGCAACTTGGAAAGATGCAGTAAACGTATTTGGTTCTACAGGGGAAAAACACGGAAGAAAATGGTTGAGTACAAAAGGTAGACATAATATTGAAGAGCTAAATAAAATTTTGAACATGACTGCTTCTTCATGGAAAGACAAGGTCAAAGTTAAGATTAATAGTTAATTTTTACTTGAGCTGTGACTATTAAGCTATTAAGGTGTGTGTTTAAACTTGTACAAATATATTATTTTGGAGGATATCATTAATTTTTCCAAAAGAACTAAAAAACTTCACTAGAGATTATTAATAATGTAGACAATAAAAAATCCCATTTAAATTAGTGTCTACTTGATGTTGGGTGTATGTATAGGTAACTTGCTTGAGCTTTCTCAGAAAAAGCGTTGTTAATTTTGTTTAGTTACGTTGTCTTTTGTGTGTCGTTGTTAATAATTATCGTCCTTAGACATTTAGTGTCTTAGGACGGTTTTTTTATGTAGGAGGAGTAAAATGTGATTGAATGGGAGTGTATGATTTATTTTAATAGTAGTTTTTATACCTAGGGTACACTATAAATTATATTTTCCCCTCATTTATCAATAAAATTGCTATAAATATGGGTAGGACTGTATTTTTAGCTTCTTTAACTTGAACAGCCTCTCTCAAGGACTATAATTTTCTTCACGATCCTTTCGACAGTAATTTATCATAATAATATGGATATGGATTTTAATAGGTAGCTGCGTAGCGAATCTGGTACATTAATCATTTAATGGTAAATATCGATGTTTTGTCAATTCCAAAAATTTGTTGTGTATATTTTTTAATATTGTAAAAGTGTAGTTTGTTATAACTTATTTTGGTGTCTATCTTATTTCACAATTAGTTGACACAGAGTTATGTTTTGATGTTATAATCATTTAAGGAACTAGTGTTCGTAATTGGGAGGATATAAAATTAAGGGTGGATTGTGAGAAATATGAAAAATATTATAGGTTTATCAATGTTTTCAAGTGCTGGAATAGGGGAAATCTTTTTTAAAGACATAGGGATAGATATAGTAACCGCAAATGAGTTAAAAGAGAGAAGAGCAAATTTATATAGGAATGTTCATTCTGCAACTAACATGATTCAAGGAAATATTCTTAATAAAGATGTTTTTTTTAATTTTATAAATTTATCTCCTAAAAAAATTGATTTCCTGTTAGCTTCTCCACCTTGTCAAGGTTTGAGTGTAGCGGGCAAAAATAGAAATGTTGATAGTATGTCGAAAGATGAAAGAAATTATTTAATTTATAAGGTCATTGAAGTCATTAACATAAAAGATCCGACTTACGTTCTTATAGAAAATGTTCCATCACTTTTAAAATTATTGTTATCGTATAATGGCAGTCTAAAAACAATTGAAGATATTCTTATTAGTGAGTTTAATGATTTATACAATATTGAGATATGCATTATAGATGCTGCTGATTTGGGAGTACCTCAAACAAGAAAAAGAGCTATTATTAAGCTTTATAAAAAGGACAAAAAATGGCAGTGGCCTGTATCTGAGAAAAAAATTACAGTTAGAGAATCAATAAGTTATTTGCCTCGTCTTGAATCTGGAGAATCCTCAGATATCAAATGGCATTTTGCTAGAAAACATGATGAAAGACATGTTTTATGGATGAAGAATACTCCAACTGGTATGTCCGCATTTGAGAATGAAATTTATTTTCCTAAAAAAATAGATGGTAGTAGAATAAAAGGGTATAACACGACATATAGAAGAATCCGATGGGATGAACCGGCTCCCACAATTACTCTCCGAAATGATGCAATAAGTTCTCAAAGGAATGTTCATCCTGGGAGAAGATTAGGCGATGGAACGTATTCAGATGCTAGAGTGTTAACTCCTCTTGAATTAATGTTATTGAATTCACTTCCAATTGATTGGAGAATACCTGATGATACACCAGAATTGTTAATTAGGCAGTGTATTGGTGAATCTATTCCGCCGTTAATGCTAAAAAAACTAGTAGGAGAGATAGGATAATGAGTTTAAATTTAAATGCAATATCATTGTTCTCCAGTGCAGGGATTGGGGAATTATTACTTAATAAGATCGGTATAAACATAGTTGCTGCAAATGAGCTAATACCTAGGCGTGCGGAATGTTATAAATATTTTAATTCAAACACAGTAATGATTAGCGGTGATATTACTGAAGAAGAGGTGAAGGCAAAAATTAAATCATATGTATCTGATGATGTAAACCTGTTATTAGCAACACCTCCGTGTCAGGGCTTAAGTTCACTTGGGAAAAATAAAAAACAAAGTCATTTTGAAGATGATGAGAGAAATTACCTAATTTTTGATATTTTTGATATAATAGATTGTGGGAATTTTGAATATATATTAATAGAAAATGTACCGAAATTTTTAAAAATGTATTTTCCTTATAACGGAAAATATCTTCATCTAGAAGAAATTCTAAACAATAAATATTCTGAGGACTATGTTATAGAAGCGGCTATATTGAATGCAAAAGACTTTGGAATTGCTCAAACACGCCCAAGAGCAATTATTAAGATGTATAAAAAGGGATTAAAATGGGGCTGGTCAAATCAGGAGCAAGAAATAACTCTTAGAGAGGCGATTGGTCATCTTCCATCTCTAGAGAGTGGAGAGGATTCTGGTATTTTTTGGCATTATGCTAAAGTAGAAAATGATAGAGCTGTTTTAGCATTAAAGCATACTCCAACTGGTCAGAGTGCTCTAAAAAACGAAGTTTATTATCCTAAAAAGGAAAATGAGGATAGGATTGTGGGTTTTCATAATACTTTTAAAAGAATGGTCTGGGATCAACCTGCTCATACTAGAACAACTTACTGTGGTAGTATGAGTTCACACAATAATGTACATCCAGGTAGATTAAATTCAGATGGGACATATTCAGATGCAAGAGTTTTAACATTATTAGAAACTTTTATTGTTTCTTCTATACCCCAAGATATCAAGTTCCCGTCTGGGGCTTCTGATAACTTCATAAGGACTGTTATAGGCGAATCTATACCTCCTTTAATGTTAATGAAAATATTGAGTAACATTGGATCTAAGTCTGGGGAGGACAAAAATAATAATGACATACAGAATAGAAAAAAAGAAATGGATATTGTACCGGCATACTAGTGATTTTAATATTATTAGTACTGTTGCTATTGAATTAAAGAGTTTTAATCGAACTCTTATTTCCGAAGATAAAAAGTTAACTCTTTTACGGAGGCTAAAGGAAATGAATTTCTATACTGGAAGAAATCCTGGAATGCCTCTTGATTCTATTAATCATAGGATTAATACATTGGAATTTTTTATGTTTGGGTATAAAGATAAAATTGATGGACAAAAAAGATTTTTATTTAGTCCATTAGGAAATTTATTTCTAAACAATATAGGAAATAAAGAAAAAATCAGAAAAATATTTTTAACTATGCTCTGGGCTTTACAGTTTCCGCACACTTATGGGGGAACAGATAGAGTCTTTGAGGTGTTTCCATTTAGGTTGATTTTTAAGTTATTAACCGATGAACGCCTTGATTATAAATTATATGCATTTGAGTACGCGTATCTAGTTGCTTTTACTCAAAGTATTAATAATGAAGAATATGAAGAATTAGTAAATGATATTCTTAACCTTAGAGCATTATCAAATGTGGAAATTGAAACATTATTTAATAATAAGAGACATGTATTGGTTAATGCTGTATATGAATGGGACTACTATTATAGGCGATTATTCGGACAAATTGGTCTAGTTAATGTAGAAATCGGAGATGAAATATGCAGAATTCAGCAAGGAGATACAAATACATTTCGAAAGGTAACAAGAAATTCAGTTAGCATTTCGGATCATATGTATGATTATTGTTTGAAATTATTAGAGGAATTCCCCTTTGATGAGCAACCTCTAAAATTAAATGACCCAGAAAAGCTAAAAAAAGATATCATAAAGGAAATACATAGTTTTTATCCAAAAGTTTTATTAAAGGAAATTGGAGAATTAGATAATGAGCTAGAACTTAAATTGCTCGAATTACCAAGGCTAATTGAACAATACTCTAATAATAACGACGGGGTTGAAGCTTCCCTTTTTGAAGATGTTTTAGTAGACGGATTCAATATGTTCCATAATGTTCAAGCAGAAAAAATAGGTGGGGCAGGAAATACAGATATTGAATGCCTTTATATAGATGGGAATTTGAAGTTTGCAGTTGATGCTAAATCTACTAAGAACAAATTATCTAGTTTAAACGCAGGTAGATTAGGGCTTCATAGGGAAAAAATAGGTGGAGAATATACAATTGTAGTTACATCAAGATATGTTCCTGCTGTCTGGAGTGATATAAGGAATACACCAACTGTTATCATACTTGCTAGGACTTTCTCAGAATTCTTGTATAATTGTATAAATAATGATGTAAGAGAAATAGATTATTCGGATTTTAATGAAATAATATCCAATAACTTAGGTCATGATGTTAGTAATTTAGTATCGGATCTTACTATTAATATGTTCTCAGTACAAGAAAATTAGTTTAGTATTTGTTTTTCAAGAGAAGGGAGGTTATATGACGGAACTTTATTTATTTAAACAATGGCTTGCATAACGGGGGATAATAAGTAAGATTGACTAGAGGAGTAAGAAGAGTTGATACAATTATTGATTTTGATTTAGAAGAATTGTATGAAATTATTATTGTTAACAGTCTGGATAATATTGAGAGGATTTAATAAGTTCAGTGTACATGTTAAGTCACAAGTGAAGTGTATGATTAAGTTATATAAAGAATTTATTGATGACAAAAATAATGTTAATAATTAAATCCTACAATTTTAATCCGGATTAGATTTAAGCCAATATCTTTATCGTGCATATAAAAAATAAAGTCAAATTTTTGAGCAACATTTAGGTTTTGATTATCTACCTTTTTGTGAATAAGTTTATAAATTTTTTATACATTTAAATAACTTTAGCTATACCTTATTTATATTTGAATATACTAAATTTTGTAACCGTTTACTTTTGGAAGTCTTTTTTATAATTAGAATTGATATTATTAAAGAGAAAAATTAACGTTGTTAACTGTTATTATAGCGAATTGGTGTTCTAGAGCTTTTAAGGAGGGGGGTATTTCTTTTGCCTTTAGAAGGTGGTGGCAGGGCTGATAAGTTTGGAAATAGATATGAAGGGAGATGGGTTCTTAAACAATTACTTAGGTTGGTAAAAGAAGAAATAATAAATATTACTTTGGAAGCTGTTGGAAGAGAAGAAGAAGGTATTGATTTATGGATTGAAAATAAGGATGGAAGTAGAGTATGTTGCCAATGCAAAGCGAGAAATGGAAGTGAAGAACATTGGACTATTGGTGATTTAGGTGCAAAAGGCATTTTTCAAAAAGCAAAGAAGCAATTAGATTTTAGTGAAACGATTACTTATCATTTTGTTTCAGCGGTGAGTTGCATGATGCTAAATGATATCACAAATAGGGCAAGAAATTCGAATGATAATCCTAGAGATTTTTATGATTATCAAATAAAAAATAGTAAAGAAGTGCATAAAGAATATAACAAAATAGTTGAACACTTTGGTTTAAATCATAGTTCTGAAACTGATAGAGATCGGGTATTCTATTATTTAAAAAGAATGCATATTATTCATTTTTCGGATGATTTAGAAACCAAAAAAACTTTGAAGGAAACTATAGAATATCTGTTTGTAGGGAATCCAGAAGTTGTCTATAATTTATTATTGAATTATCCAATAGAAAATGATTTATTAGGGAAAAAAATATCAATTGATATGATAACAAATTTTTTAAAAGGTCAAGTGGGTATCTCATTTAGACAATTACATAAAGATGAGAGAATCATGCCAAGAATTGAACACCTAAATGTTGAATTTGAATCTGATTTTCCAAAAATTAATGATTCCCTGATTCATAGGCAGGAAAGCGATAGGTGTTATCGGGAACTTTTAAATGAACATTCAGTCATTATACGTGGGACGGCTGGGAGTGGGAAAAGTGGATGTGTTATTGATTTAATAAACAAGCTAAAAGAAGAAAATATTGTTTATCTTGCATTAAAACTTGATAGACGTGTTCCAAATGGTTCTTCTAATAAATATGGAGAAGAATTGGAATTATCCGCATCACCAGTATTTTGTATTGATGCAGTTTCGAAAAATAAAGCAGCTGTGTTAATTTTAGATCAACTGGATGCTATTCGATGGACGAATAGTCATTCAAATACTGCATTAGCAGTATGTAAACAAATGATATCAGAAGTCAACAATATTAATAAAGAAAGAGATAGAAAAATATCATTAGTTTTTGTTTGTCGAACATTTGATTTTCAAAATGATAACAGTATCAAGCAATTATTTTCAAAAACGAATGCCAATACTAAGGAAATTCCTTGGAAAGAAATAATAATGAATGATTTGGATAATGAAAGTGTGAAGGGAGTTGTAGGGGAAGCATATAATGATTTATCGAATAAACTCATAACATTGCTTAAAACACCTAGCAATCTTTATATTTGGTCAAACCTAGAAGAAGAGAGAAGAAACAATATCTATATATCTTCTAGGGAGTTAATAGAACAATGGTGGAAACAATTGAGCATTAACGGTGAAAAGTTGGGTATATCTAATAAAGATATGAATGACCTTAAGAATACAGTAGTTCAGCAAATAGATAATTCAGGCAAGCTGATGATTCCGAAGCAATTTATAAATCATTGTTCGAAGCATGCAGCCGAATACTTACAATCTAATGGGTTGTTGTCTTTAAATAGTAGTAAAGTTGGTTTTGTTCATCAAAGCTTCTATGATTATTTTCTAGTAGAAAAGATGTTCCTACAAATATTTGAAGGGAATTCAATTAATAGCATCCTTGGGCCCACTTTTAAACAGACTCCATCGAAAAGATATCAACTCCAAATGTTATTAGAGAATTTATTAGACTATGACTTGGATAATTTTGTTGATGTAGGATTTGAACTATTAAATAGTGAAGACATGCGTTTTTACATGAAATATGTTTTTTTAGAGGTATTGGGACAAGCAGAATCAATAAATTCTAAAGTAGAGGAATTCTTAAAACAGTATATCGAATCCTCATTTTGGAGAAATCATTTATTTGACTCAGTGTTCAATAACCATCCAATTTTCATAAAATTTTTAATTCGTGAAGGGTATATTCTTAAATGGCTTGATTCTGAACAAAATAGGAATTTAGCATTAAATTTACTTAGAACTGTTAATTGTGAACTGACTGATGAAATAACTTCGTTACTTCGACCCTTAGCGTTTATGGATCCTGAACTTGATAATAATATTTATACTACACTATGCTGGGATATCGCACATGATTCTGATGATATGTTTGAATTTAGATTGGAACTATTAAAGTTTAGACCACAAATTGATGAATATATATCTTGGGAACAATTGGCACAACATGCTCCAGATAGGGCGTTAAGATTACTTGATGAGATGATTAAACATGTTAATAAGGATGCTATTGAGGAAAGACATGATTTAGATGAAAAGGCATTAAAAATACTTGCTGGAATTGCTACAGATAGATCACAACAAGTATGGGATAGTTTCATGCCATATATTGCAAAATCCACTCGAAATATAACCTCAAATTCTGATAGTGGATTAGACTTTTGGAGTTCAAAACAATATAGGGAGCAAATGTATGGAAGAACTTATATAGAAATGGTGAAATATGCTGTGTCAGAATTGATTAAGATTGATCCAGGGAAATTAACGAAAAATTGTGAGGTCTATTATGAAAATACATCACCTGTAATTAATGAAATTTTACTATATATGATGGAGAAATTACCGACCGACTATTCGGATTATGTATTAAACTGGTTATTAGAAGAACCGTATAGGAGATTTTTTGACTATACAGGAGAATATGATGAATATTTGTTTTCAACTAAAAAAATAATAGCGAAACATTCTAAAAATTGTTCGGATGAATTATTTGGAAGACTTGAAAGAGTTCTCTACTATTACCATGAGGAAAATGAATTAAAATGGGCAAAAAGCAGATTTAAGACTAATCGTGAAAATAGAGATAAGGAAATCTTACAGGTCGCTTATTGGCATTATTGGGGTGAGGTACAAGATTATTTGTTACCAGCGCTGGATCAAAATAGAATATCTAAATATACCTATGAACTGAAAAGAATATTAGAGAGACGTTTTATGAATCAAGTTATTAGAAGACATACAAGAAACAAGATTTATGGGGGTTCGGTAAGTTCCACAATTCAAGAAAAAGCTGAGAAAGTTAGTGATAGACAGTGGTTACGTATCATTAAAAAAAGTGATTATCAAAAGGACAGATGGTCGTTATCAGATGGTCCAATTTTAGAATCTTCACCAGAACAATTTTCTAGAGATTTTGAAAGAGTTGGCAGACAAAATCCAAAAAGATTTGCTGAATTAGCACTAAATTTCCCAGAAGATGTGGATGATCATTATGTTCAAGCTATTTTCAGTATTATAGGAGAAGATAAAGCGGGTAAGGGTGTTGCTGAAAGTGAGGAGTGGGAGCCTGTCAAACTCAATTTGGCACAGGTATTATATAAAAAATGGGGAATTAAAGAGAACATTAATATTGCGATGGCTTTTTGTAGGGGATTAGAGAAAAGATCGGAGGAACCTTGGGATAAAGATATTTTAAGTCAAATATCTTATCTTGCTAGGAATCATTCTCACCCTGAAGAGGGTAAGCAAAATGTTGTGTTTTCGAGGGGTGAAAATGGAGAAACAGTTGAATTTTTATGGACAAATTCATTAAATTGCGTGAGGGGGTGTGCTGGAATAGCAATAGCTTCTCTGATATGGGAAGATAGCGACAGATATGAGTTCTTAAAGGATGTTGTAGAATCGATTGTGAAGGATGCAAATTTGGCTGTGAATATGGCTGCTATACAATGTATAATTTCGATTATAGATATTGATGAGAATTATGCTACCCAGTGGTTTTTTTATTTGGCAAACAAAGATTTGAGAATTGTTGCCCATCCATACGCTTATGATTTGTTCGATCGTTTATACAAGGGAGATCCGAAGTGCATTAAAAAATTAGTTTTAGAAATGTATAATTCTAAGTTTGAAGATGTTGCTAGAGCGGGAGCAAGACATGTAGGGCACATGAATATTTTATATGGATGTTTTGAAGATATTATTTTTTCACATGGCAATTCATCATGTAAATCAAAGGTTCAAAAGGAAGGCATACTCAAGGTTGCCATAGATTTTATAGGTCATCAAAACTATCATGAGAAGTGCAAAACTATAATTACACATCTTTTGGATGGGAAAAATGATGGTATTAATTTGTTTGTTCGATTACTAAGTACAGAAAAATTAAATCTACAAGAAGATGCAGAATTTATTTTGAAGCTAGTAACTGCTAATTTCAATATTAGAGGAATAATCCGAAAATTTGTTGATTTTATTAATGAGCATGATACACCAATTAAGATTTTTAAAGAAATTATATTTTCTATATGTCAAAAATTTCTTCAAAGATATAAACAAGGAGTTAATGATGTCGGACGTGAATTATACGGTATAGCTCCGGGATTATCAAATTTGATTGCTTCGCTCTATGATGAGACTCAAGGTAATGTCGAAGATAATCAACGTTGCTTGGATATATGGGATGAGATGTTCGAAAATGGAATTGGAACTATTCGGGAATTAACTAAAACAATTATGGATGCGTAAAATTTTTGTATGAATAACTATGTTAAAATAATGGTAGTAAATGCAAAAATTTAGAATGAGAAACTTAGAATATTTTCTACTGAGTATTTCTAGTTTGGTAATTTATAGATATGAACAGGGAGAAATTTGATTTCTTGTAAATTACTCTGGTGTATAGTTCTGACCAGTTTTTGTCTCATCTGTCTCATACTTTTCTAATATTAGGGGAAAAAATGTTTCTAAAACCCCATGCTGGTGACGGTAATGGAAGATATCTATGTCTTGGTGGCTAGAGTTAATTTGTCGGGATGATTACATTAATCATCCCGACAAGGAAAGAAAGGCTTTATTTATCAAGCACTTTCATTACTCATCAACAGGCGTCACAGCATCTTCTATTTCTTTTTCTAACTCTGCCGTGTATTCTGTTGTTTGTTCTGGTGTCCAGTCAAAAATATCTGCCATTTTATTGATAACAGCCTCTTTCCATTGTATAGCCCAGCTTCTATTAAAGAAAACGGAACCTGTTCGTCGGATAAAGAAATCCACAGGTTTTACGACCATTTCCTGTTCAATCGCATACATGAGCTGTGCATAAATCACAGATGTTAATTCATTTTCTTTGAGTTCTTGATATTCTTTAGCGTACTGAAAGAGCTGATCGACATTGGTTCCATATTTGCTGGCGAGTACACGACCCTCTTCTTCACTTAGTCCGAAGTTCATCGCTTCTTTTGATTTCTGATCAACAAAGATTTGGTATTGATCAGAATCACCAATATCTTCTCCTCCAGAAATGGGTAAATGCATTGTTTGGCATGGTTTATATGTTGTGTCGTTGGTAGCGGATAATGCCTTTGATACAAGATTCACCACATCTTCTGCCATTTTACGATAGCCTGTTAATTTACCGCCGGCAATGGTAATTAAGCCACTATCGCCTTCCCATATTTCATCTTTCCTTGATATTTCAGAAGGATCCTTTCCTTGTTCATAAATAAGGGGGCGAACGCCTACCCAACTGGATTCAATGTCTTCCTCAGTCATTTTCACCTCTGGGAACATATAATGGATGGCATTGAGCACATAGTCACGTTCGGATGATAGCATTTTCGGATGAGCTGTATCGCCATCGTAGAAAGTGTCTGTTGTTCCTATATATGTTTTACCATCACGAGGTATAGCAAAAACCATCCTTTTATCCTGAGTATCAAAATAAACAGCTTGTTTTAAAGGGAATATAGATTGATCAAAGACAAGGTGGATACCTTTGGTCAGTTGAAGCTGCTTATTATTTTTGGAATGATCCTGATCGCGGACTTGATCCACCCATGGGCCGGTAGCATTCACTATTTTTTTCGCAAAGATGTCATATTCTTTATTGGATTGGACATCTCGTACGTGAACCCCAATGACTTTGGAGTCGTCATCATAGATGAAGCTTTCGGATTTTGTATAGTTGATAACATGAGCTCCATGGTTTACCGCTGCTTTTACAACCTCGATTGTCAGTCGGGCATCGTCTGTGCGGTATTCAACATAGTAGCCCCCACCCTTTAATCCCTCTTTTTTAAGAAGAGGCTCCTTAATTAAGGTTTCATGAGCGGATAACATGGTATGACGCTCTGATTTTTTTACACGAGCTAAAAAGTCATAGACTGTTAAACCGATGGAGGTAGTAAATGCACCGAATGTGCCACCTTTATGAAAAGGGAGGAGCATCCATTCTGATGTCGTCACGTGCGGTCCGTTTCCGTAAACAATGGCACGTTCTCTACCAATTTCTTTTACCATATTGATTTCAAATTGTTTTAAATAGCGCAGACCACCATGTACAAGCTTCGTTGATCGACCCGATGTGCCCGAGGCAAAATCCTGCATTTCGACCAATGCTACCTTTAATCCTCTTGTGACAGCGTCTAAAGCAACGCCAGCGCCAGTAATCCCACCACCGATAATAAGAAGATCATAGGCTTCGTTTGCCATTTGTTCTAACAAAGCGGCTCGGTGATTTTCTGTGAATTGATTTTTCAAGTGATTCAGCTCCTTTACGGTTATCATCATTTAAATTTTAGGCGAATTAAAAGTTCATTGTTTCTATTTCTGACAACCATTCAATAACATGAAAGGTATATGACCTGTAGCGTTCCAATAAGTTTGTTGCTTTATCATACCTATCATAGTGATCGTATTTTAAACGGATAGGCAATTTTTATGGTGATAAATAAAGAGAGAGACCCCTTAAACATTTAAGTATGGTACGAAAATGTTACGTAGGCTCTCCCAATCTCTTAATGCTTATTAACTTACTAAATGTTAACATAATTTTTTAAGTGACTTCAACACTTTTTAATTAGACGCATTAGTCAATGCAAATAGGTATGATTATTTCTTTTGCTACATAAGTATAATTAAAACTAGGGATACCAGGGTTTTAATTGACAACGTTTGCAATAAAGTCTACTATTTATAATGAATTCGGAATATTTATTTTAATATAATTATTTTTAAAATTGATTTTTCTATCGTTGTAATCGCAGTATTAGTGAAACATGCTAAAAAATAATATACTGGAAGGCGAGGGAATAATATGTCCGAATTTTTAGCTGAATTAGTAGGAACAATGATTCTTATCATCCTTGGCGGAGGTGCCGTGGGTGGCGTTGTCTTAAAGAAAACGAAAGCTGAAGGTGCCGGGTGGATTATCATCTCTCTTGGTTGGGGACTGGCTGTTACGATGGGCATTTACGCTGTAGGGGGTGTCACAGGTGCCCATCTTAATCCTGCTGTTACTTTAGCACTTGCCACGATAGGGAAATTCCCGTGGGATAAAGTCCCCATGTATATTGCAGCTCAATTAATCGGTGCGATAATAGGGGCAATTATTGTCTTCTTTATGTATTTACCTCATTGGAAAGCAACAGAGGATAAGGTTGCTAAGCTGTCGGTATTTGCCACAACACCAGCTATCAGAAGTCCCTTGGCAAATTTAATAAGTGAAATCATTGCAACATTTATACTTATAATGGGCTTGTTGTTTATTGGCGCAAACCATTTTACGGAAGGATTAAATCCAGCCATCCTAGGATTGCTCGTCACAGCGATTGGTATATCTCTTGGTGCAACGACTGGCTATGCTATTAATCCCGCCCGTGATCTTGGACCGAGAATTGCTCATGCTTTTCTTCCGATTATCGGTAAGGGGAGTTCTGATTGGCGATATGTGTGGGTTCCTATTATAGGTCCGATAATGGGTGGCGTTTATGGCGCAGTATTTTATCAAGCTATTTTTAAAAGTGATTTTTCCGTTGTCTTTTGGATTCTCAGCGTCATTATTGTCATTATCTTTATCGCCGCTGCTGTACGAGAATTAAAAAAAGAGAGTGATAGCAGTGTGGAAAAATCTACGCAAAGTATGTAACTGTTTGGAGATATATAGGGGAGGAGTTTGATGTGAATCGATTTATTTTAGCCATTGATCAGGGAACAACAAGCTCTCGTGCTATGCTTTTTAATCATGCTGGGGAAATCGTTGAAACGGCACAGAGGGAATTTGAACAGTTTTTCCCGGAGCTAGGCTGGGTAGAGCATGATGCCAATGAGATATGGACCTCTGTGCTTGCTTGCATGGCTGAAGTGATTAGAAAAGCCGATATTAGTCCGGATCAAGTCGCTGGAATCGGCATTACGAATCAGCGTGAAACGGCAGTTGTTTGGGATAAAACAACAGGCAAGCCAGTTTATAAAGCCATTGTATGGCAATCAAGACAAACAGAAGATATTTGTAAGGTGCTACGTGAGCAAGGATATAATGACGTGTTTAGAGATAAGACGGGACTACTCATTGATCCTTATTTTTCTGGTACAAAGGTAAAATGGATATTGGATCATGTTGATGGGGCAAGAGATAAGGCAGAAAGAGGAGAGCTTCTTTTTGGAACGGTGGATACGTGGCTTATTTATAAGTTTTCCAATGGCAAGAGACATGTGACAGACTATTCCAATGCTTCTCGTACGCTTATGTACAATATCTATGATTTAAAGTGGGATGATGAGTTACTGGCTATACTAGGTGTGCCAAAAAGCATGCTCCCAGAGGTCTGTCAATCTTCCGAGATTTATGCGAAGACAGTCAGTTTTCATTTTTTTGGCTATGAGGTCCCGATTGCAGGTATTGCGGGTGATCAGCAGGCAGCATTATTTGGGCAAGCATGTTTTGAGAAGGGGATGGCAAAAAACACTTATGGAACGGGATGTTTCATGCTAATGCATACGGGAGATAAGCCAGTGAAATCTGAGAAAGGTTTGCTCACAACCCTTGCGTGCGGTATGGATGGTAGAGTGGAATACGCTCTTGAGGGCAGTGTGTTCGTTGCTGGATCAGCCATTCAATGGCTTCGTGATGGCATGAGAATGCTTAAAAGTGCTCCCGATAGTGAGAGCTACGCTGAAAAAGTGGATTCCACAGATGGTGTTTATCTCGTCCCAGCCTTTGTGGGTCTTGGCACGCCTTATTGGGATAGTGAGGCACGGGGGGCAGTATTTGGTCTGACGCGTGGCACAACAAAGGAACATTTCATTCGAGCCACATTAGAATCCTTAGCTTACCAAACAAAAGACGTGTTGGATGCCATGGTAACAGATTCTAAATTACATCTTAAATCGTTGCGAGTAGACGGCGGGGCTGTTAAAAATAATTTCCTTATGCAATTTCAAAGCGATATTCTTGACATTCCAGTCGATCGACCCGTTATCAGTGAAACCACTGCATTAGGGGCGGCTTATCTTGCGGGACTTGCCGTCGGTTATTGGCAAGATAAAGAAGAAATTAAAAAGCATTGGAAAAAGGAAAGAGTCTTCACACCCCAGCTAGGTGATGAGCAGAGAGAAAAGCTATATGATGGATGGAAAAAGGCAGTTGCAGCTACAAGAGTGTTTAAATAGCTAAATCTATTTCATTAACAAGGTGGGGGAGTAAAATGAATACCCCGCCTTATTTTTAATGAAATTCAAAATATAGAAATAAAATGATAAAGACACACTCATCACGTTCATCTCGAAAAATAAAGAGAGGGATGTTCTAAGTTAGTGTTCTGTAGAGTATAAATTTTACAATAATTTATATAAAAAATGGGAATTTTTATATATTTACACATGTTTTCAATATTAGTGTCATTATATAAAGAGTGTACTTGCCGTACAATGTCAGCAGTAAGGGTTATTTTAACATGTTTAAGAAAAAATGCCATTCAATTGAGGTATGTGGATAAGCATCACGAACTATTCAGGGCAGTTGCGGTGGCAATAAGTGAAGTTAGGATACATCTTATCAGATGGATATACTTTACTAATTAGGATTTTTGGATTATTATGGATTATAATGTTAAGTTAGTTTATAGGAATAATATTATTAAAAGACGACGTTAGTTTTATTTGATATAAAAAGGAGAAGGGAAAATGCAACTTCAGGAAGCTATGGAATCTAGAAAAGAAGAGCTAATGCACAAGCTGATTTTATTTAATGTATTTAAAGTCAAACAACAGCAACTTTTTGAATTGTCATTGGATCAGCTAGAACAAGCTTATGAAACCATTACAGGTGCAGCCCACCCTCATAGCGGGATTGACGCCATTCAGTGGACAAATAATTCAAAATGGGGAAAGCGTGCCCGCAGATATCCTGTTAGAAGCCATGATTAAGTTCGATAGGTTTATGAAGTCGTTATAAGGTGGCGCTAAAATAGATTTAATATACCTTCCCTTTTAGTGGAGGGTTTTTTGACTTGAAAGATTTGTTTGTAATGAAGATGATCAGACCACTGCAATCACGACAGTTTACTGATTTTGTTAAGATGTTAAAGAATCGGCATGGGGTGATGAGGTATATCATGGAAGCAAAAAGAAGAAAATTTTAGGCTTGCCTGAATAGGGACTAAAAGCCTGTTTTTATCGGTGATTCAACAGGGTAAGCAAATTGATGGGTGAGCATGTTAACAAGCTAAATGTCTGTAAAATCAGTCAACTAGAAGTAAAATAGATTAACAAATATGGGTCAATGGTACTATATATGAGCTTGTGTTGAAGAAACAAATAAATATAATTATTTTCATGTCTGTGCTACCATGCGATTGTTAACTCATTATAGAAAGAAAGCAAAGAGGTGAAATCATGGCGCGTATTTTGTTAGCTACATCGCCACTTCATGGTCATGTTCAATCTGAAGTATTGTTGGTGAAAACGCTGATTGAACGTGGTAATGAGGTTGTGTGGTACACAGGAAAACGCTTTAAAGGGCTTGTCGAAACCACTGGAGCCACACATGTAGGGATGGAAGCGTTTGATTACGATGATCGAGAACTGGAAGTGGCATTTCCTGATCGACGGAATCATGAGGGTTTAGATAAATTAAAATTCGATTTGAAGCATGTTTTTATGGACGGTATGCCGTCGTACCATGAGGAAATGCGACGTATTCTTGAGACATTTTCCGCTGAGGTTGTGGTGTCTGATCTGTCATGTTTTGGAACCCTTCCGATGATTCTAGCGGATGAACCAAAGGGGCTAAAGTTTGCAAGTACGAGTAGTATTCCATTAGGGTTTTCAGGCCCCGATGTGCCGCCGTTTGGTCTTGGTCTCCCCGTTCCATCCACTGAGGATGAACGAGCACAAAATATTGGGTTACATAACCATTTTCAAAACGAAGTCTTTGCCGACGTTCAAGCACATCTCAATAGCTCATTGACTGAACATGGCTATCCTTCAACAGACATCTACTGGGGTGATGGAGCTGTTTTGCACAACGATCTCTTTCTTCAGTTTACAATTCGATCGTTTGAATATTCACGCTCCAATCTCCCGAATCACGTGCGTTTTGTTGGTCCGATGATAGAAAAGGGACAGGAGGTCAATGCGGCAGATTTGCCTGATTGGTGGCATGAGCTTGATGGCAAGCGGCCTGTTGTTCATGTGACACAGGGCACATTGGATATAAACGATTATCAACGTCTCATTCAGCCTACAATTCAGGCGTTAGCAGATGAGGATGTCTTGGTTGTCGTGGCTACAGGCGGACGACCTACATCTGACATTGGAGTGGATCTTCCTGATAATGTACGCGTGGCAGAGTACCTCCCATATGAGCAATTCTTGCCACATGTTGATGTTATGGTAACCAATGGAGGGTATGGTGGTGTGCAATATGCCTTGTCGAACGGTGTCCCTCTTGTAGTTGCAGGCGATACGGAAGACAAACCTGAAGTCTGTCAACGGGTGGCATGGTCTGGAGCAGGTATCAGTCTAGGGACAGGTACGCCGACGAGTGAGCAGGTTCATGAAGCAGTCAAAGATGTTCTGGAAAGGGAACAGTATCGCATGCGGGCAAAAGTGCTCCAAGAGGAATACGCCCAGCATGATGCGGCCAATGAATCGGCTCGTTTATTGGAAGAACTTGCCGCTGATAAAGGAAATAAGAGATGAAAGGCGTCATTTTAGCAGGAGGGACAGGGTCCCGCTTGGCTCCATTGACTCAAGTGACAAATAAGCATCTGCTTCCCGTTGGTAAGTATCCGATGATCTATCATGTGCTCAATCGTTTGATTTCTGCTCGTATAGAGGACATCTTAATTGTTTCTGGTCGTCAACATATGGGTGCTATCACCCATTTGCTTGGCAACGGCGATGCCTTTGGTGCGCGTTTGACATACAAGGTGCAGGAACAGGCAGGTGGAATTGCACAAGCATTAGGTCTAGCTGAAGCCTTTGTCGGTGACGATTCGTTTGCAGTCATTTTGGGCGACAACGTGTTTGAGATGGATCTTTCTCCATTTGTGGCAGAGTTTGAAGGTCAGCAGGGAGCACAGGTTTTCCTTTCTGAAGTGTCTGATCCACAGCGTTTTGGTGTTCCCGAACTAGTGGAAGATCGAGTGGTGCAAATCGAGGAGAAGCCAGCGCATCCTAAATCGAGTTATGCTGTCACGGGGATCTATTTTTACGATCATCATGTCTTTCAAATGGTACGGGGGCTAAAGCCGTCTGATCGAGGAGAATTGGAGATCACGGACGTGAACAATGCTTATATTGCGAAAGGACAGCTTACCTATCGTATTTTAGAAGGATGGTGGACGGATGCTGGTACGCCAGAGAGTTATTTTCGTGCCAATGAGCTGGCGCAATCTATCCACTATGATCTGAAGGATCATAGCTAGGTTGTATGAGTTAAAATAAAAAGAGGCTGGGATAAAATCCAGTCGGTGAAAAGAGTGGTACTTGCCAATAGATGTTGGTGGGTACTACTCTTTTTTAATACGCAGGATGTGCTATCACTTTCCCAAGTGAATCTTTGGATCACGTGCTGTTCCTACAGGAGTCTTGTTTCTTTTGCCTTGCCTACTTAAATGCTGTGAATGTCCGCTATAGAATGCTCGCCTTTCCGCGGGCACGGCATCAGCCTCCTCAGAAAGCACCCAATGCTTTCTTGCGGGGTCTTCAGACACGCGCTTTTCCCGCAGGAGTCTCGCCTCTTTCCTCCCATCCACTTACCATCCACTTAAATGCTGACGATGCTTTTACGACAATTAATAAGCGAAACAGGCTAGACTATCTTTCCCTCATCGACTTGTAACACTATTATCCGTTCTACTATTAGCAAAAGCAACCTACAAAGACTCCTGCGGGAAAAGCAACAGCTGAAAATCCTTAGTGGAACACTAAGAGTTGAGGCGTTGCCCGCGGAAAGCGAAGTAGGTTTCTGAAGCGGGTTAATTAAGGAACTTCGGCTAAACCCGGCACATCCGTGTGCCAACGTTGAAGCTAGCACGTCCTGTGCGTCGGGAAATATCCTTTTCTTGGATGCTAAAACAGGACGGGCAACTTTTGTTTTTGTTATACTGATGGTAATTATATTGGTGGGCTTACATCTAAATTTTCATGAAACCTAAACCTAGGGGGACTGACATGGAAGCAAGTGACGAAAGAATGCATCCAGTTATTGAACGGGTAATGGAGAATATAGAAAAAGTCTTGATTGGCAAGCGGCAGGTCGCTTTGCTTGCGCTCACTGCTTTATTTGCTGATGGTCATGTCCTTTTGGAAGATGTTCCGGGTGTTGGGAAGACCATGCTTGTTCGGGCGATTGCCAAGTCACTAGGTGCAGAGTTTAAAAGAATACAGTTTACTCCGGATTTACTCCCTTCTGATTTAACGGGATTATCGATATATAATCAAAAGGATAGCGTGTTTGAATTTCGACCAGGTCCACTTATGGGGAATGTGATATTGGCAGATGAGATCAACCGGACATCTCCTAAAACGCAGGCTGCTTTGCTAGAAGGGATGGGAGAGGGTGCTGTGACTGTAGATGGACAAACCCGAGTGTTGCCTAAGCCGTTTTTTGTGATGGCTACACAGAATCCTATTGAATATGAAGGAACATTTCCTTTACCGGAAGCGCAGCTGGATCGCTTTCTTCTCAAATTGAAAATGGGTTACCCTAATAAGACTGAGGAATTAGAAATGCTCAACCGTTTAGAATCTTATCATCCCATTCAAGATAGTGTACCAGTCCTGTCCATCGAGGATATTCTTGATCTGCAGGCGAGCGCACGGATGGTTTATGTGGAAGAAAGCATTAAAAAATATTTGATTGAGATTGTCACAAGGACGCGCAGTCATCGCCAGGTGTATCTTGGCGCAAGTCCACGTGGTTCCTTAGCGTTGATGAAGGTCGCGCAGGCACATGCCATGATGTACGATCGGAAATATGTGGTGCCAGATGATATCAAAGAATTGGCGCCTGTTGTTTTAGGACATCGCTTGATACTAAAGCCTGATGCAAAGTATTCAGGGGTTCATTCAGAGGATATTGTTTTAGAGGTGCTCAAACAGGTGCAAGTACCTATTTTCAAAAAGGACACGGTAAAATGATGAAGCGGTTCCAGCGTTATCAAACGGCTTTAAGCGTGACCGGGGTACTTCTGCTTTTCTTCATCGCTTTTTCGTATGCCATGTTTCAGGGTGGCTTTGTCAGTTGGTTTATTTTTGACAGTTTTTTGCCCCTTTTTGTTTACATAATAGTCATTATGTTCTATCCTTTACGGGATTTGCAGATTACAAGAATATTAGCTAAACAAGAGATTTTTGCTCATGAACAACTAGAGGTGGCTCTACAGATTAAGAGACGCCTCCCTATCCCACTGTTTTATGTAGTGATTGAAGATCAGCAGCTGGTAAATGGATTAAAAAAGCCTGTTTTATGGCAGTCAAATCATGCCAAAAAGTTGTTTTCTTTAGGCTTTCGTTTAAGTGTCACGCTGCATTATACGATTGAAGCGATGCCGCGCGGTCATTATCAATTTCATGCCGTGTCTGTACGAACGGGTGATATGTTTGGTTTTATGCAAAAGCAAAGGACTGTTGCTGTGACTAGCGAAATTATCGTTTATCCACAAAGGCTGACCCTGCCTTCTTGGCGACCATTCACCAGTGAGGGCATGGGACGATTGCAAAAGAGCTTTGAACAGGATATCACCTCAATTGCTAGCGTTCGTGATTATACACCAGGTGATCGACTCAGCTGGCTGGATTGGAAAGCGACGGCTCGAGTAAATCAACTGGTGACTAAGGAATTTGAACGACCTTTAGATCACGATGTGTTGCTTGCGCTGGATTGTGTTCAGTCAGGGCAGAAGCATGGTGCCTACTTATTTGAAAAAGCTGTGGCGCTCGTTGCTACTTTGGTGGATGACGTATTAAGGACAAGTATGAAGCTCCAATTTATGTCTGTCTCACGTCATATAACCTTTATTAGTGAAGAAGCTGGCGAGCTACAAAGATGGAGGATTCTCAATCACTTAGCACGGGTTGAACAGGAGAGCCAGGTTGATACGATTGTCAATTTCAGTGGTGCTCTTCAGAAGCTCTCACAGAAAACAATGCTTGTTTTTGTGACAACGAGCGTGTCGGATGTTTTGCTTTTACAGTTTAAAGAACTCATCAGTCGGGGGGTAGCTATTGAGTGCTTTCTGGTTTCATCGAAACACCCTTCGCAGGACAATCAGCATGGGCAGAATGCACTTAGAAGTATGGGTATTGTCACACACGTCATGATGGAGAGTCAAGGTATCGCTTTTGAACAGGCAGGTGATTCACTTGCAACAAATTAAAACTCACTGGTTATCATTATGTCTTTTTGCTCTTGGTTTTCTCTTGTTGTGGGAGTGGCTACGTCCTTTGACAGTTATTTCCGACATCGGTCATGTGAATGAATTTGTCGGATTTGCGTTATTTTCTTTCCTGCTCACCTATTTACGATGGCCTTTTTGGTTGACCTTTTCACTAAAGTTCCTTGCACTACTTTTTGTGCTTCATCGTCTGTTTTTTTACCACACATCGCTTTTTAATTGGCTGTGGGTGGATTATTTCATCAATGATATTCATAAGAATCTATCCTTTATCTCGCAAGGGAACTGGGTCGATTTTACAGGCTTGTTTAAGTCGTTTTTATTTTTGATATTGCTGTGGATTGTCAGTTATTTAATGCGTTATTGGCTTTTGCAGACGCGCAGATTGTTTTTATTTTTCTTTGTCACGGTTATTTATTTAGCTATTCTTGATTCGTTCACGGTATATCATGTTGAGTTTGCCATTGTGAGAACGATGATTATTGGGTTCATTTTGTTGGGGATATTGCGATTACTTAAAATCCAAGAAAGTGAAAAAGTACCCTTTGAAAAAAGCAGACTCCCTTTGGCATGGTTTGTGCCTTTGTTTTCCCTCATCGCTTTAACGGTATTCGTTGGCTTTGTGGCTCCCAAATTTGATTCACGGTGGCCAGATCCTGTGCCATTTATTCAAAAGGTTACCAGCCATTCAAATTATACAGAGGGGCAAGGCGCTGATTCAGGTGTGCAGACCATTGGTTATGATGACAATGACACGCATTTAGGTGGTTCCTTTTTAATGGATAATACGCCTGTTTTTTATGCTGAAGAGCGGGTGACTCATTACTGGCGTATTAGCACTAAAGATGTTTATACAGGAAAAGGATGGGTCAACCAGCCTCTGGGACAGGTGAAAAGCATTGATGCTGATCACCTTGACCGGTCTCCAGTTCTAGCTCTTTATGAGCAAAATACTAAGACGCAATCAGAACGGGATAAGGTCAACATCGTGTACCCTAATTTCCCGCAGCTTACCTATGGTGGTGAAGTGAATGCGATAACAAAAATAAGTCAGAAGCGTGCATCCTTACAACTTAATAGTAGCACGGAGAAATTGGAACCGACGTACCGTGGGCGTCATATTACAATCAGAAAATATGCTGTCAGCTACCAATATCCTCGTTTTGCCGTCAATAAGCTAAGAGCAATTACTAGCAATCGAGATGACCCTAGGGAGGTAAGGAAACACTATTTACAATTGCCTACGGAACTTCCTAAGCGTGTGAAGAAGCTGGCAATCAAGCTCACTAAACATGAGACTAATCGCTATGATAAGGTGCAGGCTCTATTGACCTATCTTCAGAGTTCTAGATTCACCTACCAAATTGACGGGGTGCCCATACCATCGGGGCGCACGGATTATGTCGATCAATTTTTATTTGACACGCATTTTGGTTATTGTGATAACTTTTCTACAGCGATGGCGGTATTGCTAAGAGCGTCCGGTATTCCTACACGCTGGGTCAAGGGCTTTACTCCAGGTACATATGATAAGTCTATTGACACGACATATGATAAATATGTTGTTAAAAATTCTGATGCGCATTCATGGGTTGAGGTTTATTTCCCGAATTCTGGCTGGGTTCCTTTTGAAGCTACAAAGAGCTTTGATAATCCTTATAGCTTTCATAATGATAATACGGATGTGAATAACAGCGAGGCCGCTGTCGCAAACGCCCAGAACCATATGACAAATCCGAATCAGGATAAGGAGAACACTCAACAACAACAGCTACATGATGCGCAACAGCAGAATCAGGCATCACAATCGCTTGGGACAAAAGCTAAAGGATCTAGCTCGATTCTATGGATTGTTTTTGGGGTCATCTTGCTTATTCTCATTATTGCGTTCATTGTTTTGTACAGAATGCGGAAAAAATGGTTACCCCACTATCTCCTGCGTAGGTATCGATCGAGAACCGATGAAGCAGCTTTTGATGAAGCGTTTAAGCATTTACTCAAATTACTTTCCATGCATGGTTACACGCTAAAATCAGATCAAACATTGAGGGAATTTGCGCTTAAAGTCGATCATGCACTGGGTATTCGGGATATGGCGAAGCTTGTGAAGCATTACGAAGAAAAACAGTATTATCATGCTTCAAGCGAGCGATGGCTGGAAAGTAAAGAATCATGGGAAACTATCGTTGGAAAACTATCTGTCTACCACCCATTTTAAAGACGATGTCGAAGAAGAATTAAAAGAAACGTAATGAAGAACCTTCTGCTACGGCGAGGGTTCTTACTATTTGTCATCTTCTTTGGTTTCTCTTTTGCTTTTGGGTTTTTGTGTTATGAATAAACCTGCTAAACTTGCTATGGTGGCTCCCATGAGGATAAATCCAGCAGCATTTTTATCGTCAATGATCAATATGCATGCTAAAACAATAAACGTAAACGCTATCAAAAAGCCAAAAAACATTCCCATGTTTCTATTATTAAAATCTTTCTTAAGATATTCCTTTTCCATTTGATGTCTATGTATTTGTTGTTCTTCGACCCAATTGAATAATTTTTCAGGTGCATCGGGGTAAATTTCGGCGTATTCTTTTAAGATGTCTGGAGGTGGAAGGGGACCAGAAAAAAATGTGGATATCATCTTTTGTTCCTCTGGTTCTAATTTTTTAAGAATGTGTTCAACTTCCTCTGGAGATTCCATTGCCAAGGAGGCGGCAGTTTCAACTCTAAAGTCATCAGCAGACGAGATTTTAGTCGCTTTGTCTAGGGGATTTTTCGAGGTTGTCAAGAGCTAATCTAACCTCTTTTCCTATAGAAATCCAATCCTCGGCTAACGCTTCTTTGTCATTACGCATTGCTTTCATTCTATTTTTTTCGTTGATATTTTTAAAACCAGATATATTCAATCTGTTGCCTATGTTATATAAATTTACCGAAAGAGCGTGCCCTATGCTATCAAATGCTCTCTTACTCATAATTTAAAACCCTCCTTATGGATAATATTATATAATGATGTTTGCTTTTTGTACATTAGTTTATATCCAAAAATTACTAAAATAAGTAAATAAATACTATAAAATATATGTTAATACAGACTATCGGGTTGAAGCTTTTTCAAATGATTGGTAGAATAAATTCATGAACACAATGGGTTGACTAAATGAATTATTTTTGATTTGAGGGGCCTATAAAATATAAGCGTTCTCCTTCATATATGTCCGTAAATAGGGTGCGGGCGTTTCTACTGGATCACCGTAAATGATCTGACTATGGGGGTGGATTTCCATATAAAAACAATCTCTTTGATATTGTGAAAGGGAAATTTCACAGGAAAGGGCTTGTTGTTGTAGAGCGTTATCTATGGTTATACAGCTGGATATCTGCCTTCTATGTTGTTTAAGAAGCGATGTCCAGTTTTTTGTGATATAAAGTAAATTTTTTAAGAGAAGTGAGGAACCTCTATGGATCAGCAAAGGATTATTGTCATAGATTTTGGCGGGCAGTATAATCAGCTCATTGCGCGCCGTGTGCGTGACCTCGGGGTGTTTAGTGAGCTTAAGTCGCACACGACAACTGCGGAGGAATTGAAAAAAGATCTCCCTCAAGGGATTATTTTTTCAGGGGGACCTAATAGTGTGTATGGTGAAGGGGCACCTGCCTGTGATCCTGCTATTTTTGAATTAGGTATTCCTATATTAGGCATTTGTTACGGCATGCAGCTCATGAGTGCGCATTTTGGTGCGGAAGTGTTAGCGGCTAATCATCGTGAATATGGTAAGGCGCTTATCAAGGTCGAGGAGGAAGCATCGCTTTATCAACATCAGCCAAAAGAACAGACGGTTTGGATGAGCCATGGGGATCTTGTTGAGACGCCACCAGAAGGCTTTGAGGTATTGGCAACCAGCGATTCCTGTCCAGTGGCTGCTATGGCGAATGTTGGGAAAAAGCTCTATGGCGTTCAGTATCATCCGGAAGTGCGTCATACGGAGTACGGAAATGACTTGCTCAAAAATTTTGTCTTTAGTGTTTGTGGTTGTACGGCTGATTGGACTATGGAGCATTTCATTGATGAGCAGGTTGAAGACATTCGGCAAAAAATAGGCACCCAGAATGTGCTGTGTGCGCTAAGTGGTGGTGTGGATTCTTCTGTGGCAGCTGCTCTTGTCCACCGTGCGATTGGCGATCAGCTCACCTGTGTGTTTGTTGACCATGGATTGCTTAGAAAAGGGGAAGCGGAGAGCGTTACTCGGACATTTAGGGATCATTTTCATATGAATTTTATTAAGGTTGATGCGAAGGAGCGCTTTTTAAATAAATTAAAGGATGTCGGTGATCCTGAAAAGAAACGCAAAATCATCGGTAATGAATTCATATATGTCTTTGAAGAAGAAGCGAGCAAGCTGAAGGATATCTCTTATCTTGTACAAGGCACACTGTATACAGATATCGTTGAAAGTGGGACAGACTCTGCTCAAACGATTAAGTCACATCATAATGTCGGCGGACTTCCTGAACATATGAAGTTTGATCTGATCGAGCCATTAAATACCTTATTTAAGGATGAGGTGCGCCGATTGGGAACTGAGCTCGGTCTTCCAGATGAGATTGTCCATCGTCAGCCATTCCCAGGTCCTGGACTCGGCATACGCGTATTAGGAGCTATCACTGAGGAAAAATTAGAGATTGTTCGTGAATCAGATGCTGTCCTGCGAGATGAGGTTGCTAAAGCAGGACTTGAGCGTGATATTTGGCAATATTTCACGGTGCTTCCTGATATCCGTAGCGTCGGCGTCATGGGTGATGCCCGTACGTATGATTATTGCATTGCCATCCGCGCGGTCACCTCGATTGATGGTATGACGTCAGATTGGGCGAGAATCCCTTGGGATGTTTTAGAAAAAATCTCAACACGCATCGTGAATGAGGTTGCTCATATCAACCGTGTCGTCTATGATATCACCTCTAAGCCACCAGCAACGATTGAGTGGGAGTAAAAAAAGGAGGAGGAGAGCTGAAATCCCTTTGTTTATAAGGATTTGGGCTCTTTTTTTCTGTTTATGTAAATAATTTATAAGCGCTTTTATTATCTAGCAATACCAGGGAGGGAAATGAGGGATTGTTGATTTAGGAAATTTAACAACAATAAAAAGGAGTAATATATTGTAATTAATCGTATTAATCATGAAATGGGAATAACAGCAAGATGCCAAATCTAGATTTGGAGCTTTGTTACTTTACGTTAATGGATATTCAAAGCGTTTTTAAAAGACAGAGTGGGATGAAACATAGAAAAGAAAGAAAAGAAAGAAAAACCACTTGGTTTTATAGCAATAAAACCCACAAAAAACTTTTTATATAATTATTATTATTTTGATTATTTAAAGTTATAATTTATCAGAATAGACTATTAAAATAGCGAATTCGGTAGCCAAGGGAAAAGATTGCAGAGTACAATTTAGTAATGACCTTTTGACTCCTGTCAATGTTCAAGTGACTGGAAGCTGGAGAAGCAATTAAAATTTTGTTGTCTTGAAAGTTACTTTGCACTTTTAATAGTGCCTTTTTTTTGGCTAAAAATCGTAGGGGAATTTATCTTTTTTTAAGTTATATTGCCATAACGGACATGTTTAGTGGCAATGGAGCGTAATGCCTCGAAAAAGAAGGATAAAAAGACATTTATACCAAAAAATAGTTTAAAATTATGTGTAAATATATTACAATTAAAAAAATGCCATCATTTTAAATTTTTATGGAAGTGTGGAATCTATAGTGAGTTTAACTCTGATAGAATTGAAGAAAGCGCTTAGCAAGAAAAATATACTCCTTTGGGTCGTGATTGTTCTTCTGCTTCCTTTTATTCGATTTATGTTCGTGAAGGATGGATTTATATATTATAAGCCGATTGAAGTTTTTCACGAGACTGTTTCGGCCTTGATTCCTGTGCTTTTTCCTGTCATTGTCGTAGCGATTTTTCTCCCACATTTTTTTCAGGAGCAGCGACATAATTATATGACCTATGTACGCATGCGTTGCTCTATCAATCGCTATCTTGTGAGCAAGGCAGTGATCAATGGATTTCTGGCGGGAGCCGTTTGTTTTAGCATGATGTTTATTCCTTTTTTAATCATAGAATACGTTGTTCCGTTAACGCATATTGTGCATTTTTCTAAACTATTGCCTGGCGAGGACGCTTCGGGCTACCCGACTTTTACTCAGTTTTTAGCTTATGGTTCTTTTGTGTATGGATTCGTCTACTCCCTGTGGGTTGCTATCAATGCCCTGGTCTATGCCACCATAGGATATTACTTACTCTTAATTTTACCCAATCCCTATGTCGCTTTGTCCGTTCCGTTTCTTTTTTACCATGGTTTTAACTTTATAACGGGTAATTTGTATCTAGAGGTGTTTTCACCGATCTCGACGATTTTTCCTTTTAATATTACAATGCAGCCGCTTTGGACGGTGACGATTCCTTTCTTTTTCTTGGTAGCGGCGGTGGCTTTGCTGGGTATCTATGCTCATCGACATATTGAAAAATTGGTGCTTTGACATGGGATATTACCGTAGCAAAATAGCAGAGCTATTGTTTTCATGGAAATTTATCTTTTTTTGGGTGTTGATGGCAGTTCTTTTCTTTTTCTTCGGTTTTCAATTGAAGGAGAGTCTTGTTCATGAAGGTATTCGATCAGGAATACCCTATAATTATTGGGATATTTCCTTACAATTTTTAACGGATCCGTATTTAATCCTGTATTTTATTTTGCCCATTTCTCTCGGTTGGTCTTTAAGAATTACAACAGTGGCATTTGATTATCCTATTTTGATGCGTTGGGGATCTTTTAAGAAGTGGATTATCCATTCTCTAAAGTTGTATTGGGTGTTTTTCGGTATACTTCTGGGGTTATGGTTATTTATTTCTGCGTACTTATTTATTGGTCTGCCGTTGGAGATTTCTTGGAGTGCCTTTAGCAAAAGCTTATTGTCGATCAACGATTTACGCGATGTGGTAGTTTGGTTTTCCTATCCTTTTGAGGCATTGATTTTTCAGATTTTATTATTAGTTATGTCTTTATCTTTGCTTCATTTAGGTATTGCCATCTTACGTGTTCTTGTAAAAAAGAACCTCATTATGCTGCTGGTAGGTGTTGGTATATTCTTGTGGGGACTGATTGGTTTTAAGCTTTTGCCGCCATATCTGGATGGTCTTTCGCCGATCATTTATTTGGCGTTACCACAAGGGATCCCTTCCTTTCACAATGCTTGGACGGTTTTTGTAATCGTGGGTCTATTGCTTGGCGGTGTTTTTGCCTATCTCCAAGTGATTGATCGCTCTACTCGTGTCTTTACATATTTCAATAGTCATTACTTAGCAATAGGCTTATACATAGGATTAGGCATTTTAAGTATTATTGGCAATTTACGTGGACTCAATCCGAAGGTGGATAGCATTTGGAAATTATGGAGTCATGCCTTTTGGGGGACTAATTTTTTTCAATTTAGTTATCGTCTGTTTTTTGGTAGTGCGGTTCTGGTTATGGGATTCATCTACTTGATTCAGTTGAGTTTGGTCAATGAATTTAACGCCTTATGGTTGTATAAAATTATTCGTCATCGTCGTATCTCTCACTGGTTTTTGCAGCTTTATAGGAAAATATCCTTGCAAATTTTAGGATTTCTGTTTGGCTGGTTCGCTTTTTCTGTTGTTCTGGTGTATGTGCTACATTTTCAAATGACATTTCCAGATTCAACATCCACTTATTTGTATCATTATTTTGTCAATGGTTATTTGCAATTGTTATTTTATACATTGGTCTTGTTTGCTGTTTTTTGGAATAGTCAGCAGATTGTCAATCAGGGCATTCTCGTGATCAGTATTTTTCTCCTATTTGCTTTGCCAGGTATCAACATCATACGGATTATTCCTGTTTGGTTAAGTAATATGAGCAATTTAGAGGTGATGTCTCCGCTGACGAGCTCGCTTGTGTTGATGTTTGCTGATGTTTTATTGATAGGTTTTATTTTTTACAGATTCAGGCATTCCATTAAAAATTAGGGGGTCGATGTGGTGTCTCTTATCACTTTAGATAGCGTGAGTAAAAGTTATAAAGGTCAAGTCTTGTTTGAGCAAGTGAATGTGACTATTGATGAAGGAAAGGCCTATGGCATTGTAGGACCCAATGGATCGGGCAAATCGGTTTTATTTAAAATGATCTGTGGGTTTATATTTCCTGATCAGGGGACGATTACGGTTCAGGGAAAGGAAATTGGGAAGAGCGGTCGTTTTCCAGATAATTTTGGAGTGATTATTGATCGTCCTGGGTATTTACCGAATAAAACAGGCTATCAAAATCTAGTAGAGCTTGCTAGCATTAGAGGTGAAATTGGCAGTGAAGACATTAAAAAAGCGATGTCCGCCGTAGGATTGTCCGATAAGCTTACACAAAAGGTCAAGTACTATTCGTTGGGAATGAAGCAAAAATTAGCTTTAGCACAAGCCATTATGGAGCATCCACAGGTGTTGATTTTAGATGAACCATTCAATGCTTTAGATGTTGACAGTGTTAAAACTGTCAGGGAGCTATTACTTGATTTTAAGAAAGAAGGGAAAACGATTGTGATGACGAGTCATCATCAAGAAGATATAGATGCTATTTGTGATGATGTATATCGGATAAATAATACACGGATAGAGCACGTAGAACAGATAGATGTTTGATAGAGCGTGTGTTGAATTTAGCACGTCCTTTTCGTCGAAACCCAGTTATTAAGAACATTGGTTTCCGCTTCAGAAACTTACTTCGCTTTCCGCGGGCAACGCTTCCGACACACAGGATGTGTTAGCTTTGGCGTTGGTACACGGATGTACCGAATTTAGCCGAAGTTCCTCTTTTAGTGTTCCACCACCGTGTCACACTAAGGATTTTCAGCTGTTGCTTTTCCCGCAGGAGTCTTCGTAGGTTGCTTTCGCTAATGGCAACCGAATGATATTTTCACAAGAGTTTGGGGCAAGATAGCTTGTCTTGTTTATTTATTTTAGTAAAGGCTTATATGCATTATAAGCACAATATTTTTTCGATAAGATTCCTGTATGCTAAAGCATAAATCTACACTATTCACTCTAAACAATTGTGTCTGGTTCTTTTATTTAAGAAAAAACTCCTTGATTATTAACAAAAAAATTTACAGATAAAAGATATAAGAAAAATGGTAATTAATAAAGAAGCGAGGACGAAATCCAGTCATTGAAAAGAGTGGCACTCGCTAATATATTACATGTTGGTAGATACCACTCTTTTTTGATGGATGGGAGCGAAAGACACGAGACTCCTTCGGGAACAGCACGTGTCTGAAGATCAACTTGGGAAAGCAATACAATAGCTTATCCCAAGTGAGCTGAGGCCGTGCCCGAGGAAAGCGAGTGTTCTGGAGTGTCAATCCACTTGAATGTTAACGATATCTTTTCATGTTCATGTTAAACTAGGATTTTTATCTTGTATCCCCAGGTTAGCTAGGGGCAAGACTCTTTTTAGCCTTACCCTTCATTTGAGAGGGGTGAGTTATAAACGGCATGTCTTTTCATAACAGAAAGCTGAATGATTAAAATAATAAAGCCAATAAGTGAAAGCAGTGGAGCGATGAGTACGAGATGCTTGAGCGGGAAGTAAGCGACGGAAAGACCGCCGACAAAGGCACCCATGGCATTCCCGACATTCATGGCTGATTGATTTAAGGTGCTAGAGAGCGTAGGTGCATCCTTTGAAACCAGCATGCTGCGATATTGCATACTGGGTAGCATCGAAAAGGCAATGACACCAAAAAGGAAGACGCCAAGCACCATCAATAGTTTATGGAATTGCATGAAGTAGAGCAACACAAAGAATAACTCAAAAACAATGAGCAATCGGACGATGGCTTTATTCATATGCCAATCCGCTAATTTGCCGCCAATCACGTTGCCGACGGTGACACCGATGCCGAAGATGACAAGAATCAGTGAAACAACGGATGCGTGAAATCCCGTGACTTGCATTAGAATAGGCGTAATATAGGTGAATACGGCAAAGACACTGCTAAGGCTAAAAAGGGCAACAAGTAGAGTTAGCCATAGCTTTCCGCTCTTTAGAACGGCTAATTCTTTGATAAGCGTTGCTTTCTCCGCGGATTCTTTTTTTGGAACTAAAAAAACAATGCCTAAAAGAGCGACAATGCCGATCACAGCAATAATGAAGAAGCTCGCTCTCCAGCCCATATGTTGACCGATGAATGTCCCAAAAGGAACGCCGATAATATTGCTAACCGTTAACCCGGAAAACATAAGCGCCATGGCACTTGCCCGTCGATTGGGAGACACTAAATTTGCTGCCATAATGGCACCTATGCCAAAGAAAGAACCATGAGCTAAGGCGGTGATGATACGACTTGTCATTAATAAGCTGTAGTTAGGTGCGATGACGCTTAAAAAGTTTCCCAAGATAAAAATAGCCATTAAGAGCATTAAAATATTTTTCTGCGATAGCTTATACGTTGCGATGACAATTATAGGACCACCGATGGCAACACTGAGCGCATAGCCTGTGATTAATTGTCCGGCTGTTGATACAGAGACATTGAGGTCAGAGGCTACGTTGGGAAGAAGACCCATTATAACGAATTCAGTCATGCCAATAGCAAAGGCTCCGATTACTAGGATCCAGAGCGGAAGTGGATAGTTTTTATTCATTGTTTTCCTCCTTCAACCCCATCATTATATATCAATTTTTGTGTTTTTCAATACAAATGTCTTTTTGAAAAAAGGCGATAAAAAGTGTTGGAATTTGGGACGAGGAGAGGCAATAGGAGCAGGGTGATGAATAGTTTAAAAGAGAACATTAATAAACATTTTGCATTAAAATGTTCGTTTTTTGTTGATGAAATTGTTCTAACTTGGTATAATTGTCAAGTAATCTTTTGAATTGTATAATATATCCGTATAATCCTTGGGAATAGGGTCCAGGAGTCTCTACAAAACCACCGTAAATGGTTTTACTACGATCAAATCAGAACACTGAGTGTGTAGGGTGTTCTATGTTTGATGTTATCGGTTTTGAGAGACCCTAGATCTATCTAGGGTCTTTTTACATTCAAAGGCGCTATCATTAATTATATTTAAGGAAAAACAGGAGGAGAATTCATGAACGATCGTAATGTAATCGCGCGTTATTTTCGTTTTTCAGAGTTGAATACGTCTTTTTCTCAAGAAACGATTGCGGGATTAACCACTTTTTTGGCGATGGCGTATATTTTATTTGTTAATCCAAGTGTCCTTGGTGACGCACATATGGATAAGGGTGCTGTTTATACAGCCACTGCGTTGTCGGCGGCCATTGGTACGCTCATCATGGGTATTCTCGCTAGATATCCTATTGCTATTGCACCTGGGATGGGACTCAATGCCTTTTTTACGTACTCTGTTGTCATTAAATTAGGTATTCCTTGGGAAACGGCCTTGGCAGGTGTGTTTATTTCTGGAGTGATCTTTGTCATTATTACTATTTTTAAAATTCGAGAAAAAATCATTAACGCTATCCCCGCTAATTTGAAGCATGCGACTGCTGCAGGCATTGGATTATTTATTGCGTTTATCGGGCTGCAAGGCTCGGGAATTGTTGTCAAAAATGACAGCACCCTTGTGGCTTTAGGTGATGTGACAGATCCTAAGGTATTGCTCACCTTTTTCGGCATCCTTGTGACGATTATTTTACTCGTTAGAAATGTCAAAGCGGCTGTGTTTTATGGCATGATTTTAACGGCTATCGCTGGCTTGTGTTTTGGTATTACACATAGGCCTGATGCCGTGCTAGCCAATATTCAAAGCCTATCACCAGTGTTCGGCGTGGCTATTTCTCATGTTCCCGACATCAATAGCATGCAACTCATCATCGTTGTCTTAACCTTTTTATTTGTGGGCTTTTTTGATACAGCTGGAACATTGATGGCAGTCGCCAACCAAGCAGGGTTGCTACGTGATAATAAATTGCCAAGAGCTGGACGCGCGTTGTTTTCAGATTCCTCTTCTATTGTGATTGGGAGTGTTCTTGGAACATCTTCAACAACGGCATTTGTAGAATCCTCTGCGGGAGTGGCGGCAGGAGCACGCACCGGCTTTGCTTCTGTTATTACGGGATTGCTGTTTCTTGTGGCTTTATTTTTCTCACCATTGCTCAATGTTATTACCAGTCAAGTAACAGCACCTGCGTTAATCGTTGTTGGGGTGTTAATGGCAACTTCCTTGAAAAACATTGAATGGAATAAGATTGAAATTGCTATTCCTGCTTTTCTAACGATTGTTTCTATGCCGTTGACTTATAGTATCACCACAGGCATTGCGCTTGGATTCGTGATTTATCCTATCACCATGGCAGTGAAGGGGCGGATCAAAGAGATACATCCACTTGTGTATGTGATGTTTGTTATCTTTATTATTTTCTTGCCATTCTTGTCTTAGTATAAAAAGATCGTCGTTTTAAATCATCAAGGCAGTGTTCATACTTCGGTGGATGTCCGCCTCAGAAACGGTTGTTTTTCTTGGGCACGTGCTGTTCCTGAAGGAGTCTCCTGTCTTTCGCTCTCGCCTACTTGGATGGGGTGGATACTTGGTCCGCTTCAGAGCGCTCGCTTTCCGCGGGCACGACCTCAGTCTCCTCAGAAAGCACCAAGCCGCTTTCTTGCGGGGTCTTCGGGCACGTGCTGTTCCCGCAGGAGTCTCGCATCTTTCGCTCTCATTTGCTTGTATGCCGACGATGTCTTTACGAAAACGAATGAAAAGAATCAGTCACTTTTTCGATGATGCAAACGTAAAAATGAACAGAAGCAACCTACGAAGACTCCTGCAGGCAAAGCAACAGCTGAAAATCCTTAATGTGACACGGAAGTGAATTAATAAGGAACGTCGACTAAACCTGGCACGTCCATGTACCAACGTCAAAGCTAGCACATCCTGTGCGTCGTAATAATTCCATGGCGTCACGCGCATACTTTTATTAGACCCATTATTTGTGTTAAAAGGTGTGTGATGTCGTATGGTAATTCCAATTCTCTGTTCATTGGTCATATGGGTGATCGGCTTCATTATTATCATTAGTGAGCGTTTACTGGTTAAGCAGTTGAAAAACATGCACAAGAAGTTGAATAAGCATGCAGAAGCCACGCGATTTAATGATAATTCTGCCAGCCTTGCTTATAGTATAGGTGGCGCAGCATTAGATATGATTCCTTGGTTTTATATACGAACGCTGTGTATTGTTATTGGAATGATTGTCTTTGCTCTTGGTTGGGTACCCTTGGGATTTATTGCTGTTTAATCCTCATCCTTGATCATGATTTCACTGTTCTCCTGTTGTGTGAGGCGCTGGAGCTTGATAGACATGAGTCCGCGGTTGAAGGTGGCTTCAAGTGGGTGGCTTTGTACGGGAAAAGGCAGCTCGATTGTTCTGTCAAAGGAGCCCTTATACAACTCTTCGTCTACAGTTTTGTAGCCGGGGAAGGAAAAATGGATATGTCCCTTGATCAGCAGGGTGGTGTGATGAATATAAAGGTGGATATCGTCAAGTGTTTTAACACCAGGTAATGCGATGAGACATAGTATGATGTCCTCGGATTCGTAGAGATTTACTTGTGGCCACTCTTTTGTGAAAACATCTTGAAAGTCGTTCCAAAAGTCGTGCCCGAGAATGTGATTGACTGATTTTTTCCAATCATGATAGCTCGTTTTTTCATCCAAGTTTGATTTTCTCCTCTCTAGGAATAATTTTCATGAACTTCGGCTAAACTCGGCATATCCTGTGCGTCGTCATTTTTTACTTTGTAAACATCCTTCTGTAACTATTGATGACGTGATAAAAAGTGTTAAAATAGAATCACTAAAGACTAAGTGCTAAAAAGGTGTTGGAGGAATTGGATGTTGCATAATGCTGTGGTTATGGTTGTCGTCATCCTTGTCATTAATATTGTATATGTTGCTTTTTCAACAATGAGAATGATTTTAACACTCAAAGGATTTAGGTACTTAGCAGCTTTTGTTAGCGTATTTGAAATTCTTGTTTACGTCCTCGGCTTGAGTTTGGTTCTGAACAATCTAGATCAAATTCAAAATTTGATTGCCTATGCTTTAGGATATGGTATTGGGGTTGTGGTCGGAATGAAGATAGAGGAGAAACTTGCTTTGGGTTATATCACAGTGAATGTCATCACAAGCAAGGTAAGGGAAAATTTAGCGGATCGCATTCGTGGCAAAGGCTATGGCGTCACCCATTGGGTTGCTCACGGTAAAGAAGGCGAGCGAATGATGATGGAAATATTGGTTCCACGCAAAAACGAATGGCGTTTAATTCATCTTGTTAAAGAGCTTGATCCCTACGCCTTTATCGTTTCTCATGAGCCGAAAGCTTTCCACGGTGGATTTTGGGTGAAAGCAATGAGAAAGGACATGAGGTCGTGAAGTCCTCGCAGCCGAAGAAAAGACAATTTAATGCTGGTGACTACGCTTCTTTAAACGAGTGTTTAAAGAAGATGCAGGAATTAGGCTACCGTCCGGTTCGGCGGGTGGAAAAGCCTGTTTTTAAAGAAGGGGAAAAAGGCCTTGAAATTGCTCAGCAATCGATCATATTCGAGGGTAAATTGATTAAATACGAACAATGAATGTTTTTATATTAATTATTATTCGATTTTAATTTGACACAGGTGAAAATAGATTGATATGATGAAGAAGGATAAGTGTCCTTTAACAGACCTCATATAATATTGGGAATATGGCCTAAAAGTTTCTACCCAATGACCGTAAATCATTGGACTATGAGGGAAGCGTTGAACATTCAGCATTCCGTAGGTATATATATGCCTAAAGACCTGGATTGTTCGCTTTCTCTTATAGTGGAGAAACTGAACATCCAGGCTTTTTTATGGTGTTTTAAGATATTTTTTTAAACACTTTTAAATAGTAAACAGGTAAAAAATTTAACTAAACAAGACTTGGCTATCTGTCGAGTCCCTCTAACAGTTTATGATTCTAAAAGATAGTTTCTTGAAAGGTGTGATAGGATGCAGCCTGAGGTTGGGGTCATTATGGGAAGCAATTCGGATTGGTCAACGATGCAATTGACATGCGATATCTTGAAGGAACTCACTATTCCTTATGAGAAGAAGGTTGTATCAGCGCATCGAACGCCAGATAGGATGTTTACCTATGCGGAACAAGCTAGGGAGCGTGGAATAAAAGTCATTGTGGCAGGGGCGGGCGGTGCTGCCCATCTTCCAGGCATGGTCGCTGCAAAAACGACATTACCCGTTATTGGCGTTCCTATACAATCCAAGGCATTGAATGGATTGGATTCTTTATTATCCATTGTTCAAATGCCGGGCGGCGTGCCTGTAGCTACCGTAGCTATTGGGACCGCAGGAGCCAAAAATGCGGGGTTATTAGCAGCACAAATTCTGTCAGTTTTTTCACCAGATATCGCTGAAAGATTGACGCGTTATCGCCAAGAAATGGAGCGTACTGTTCTTGAAAGTAGTGATCAATTATGAGTCAGCCGACTGTTATTCCTGGGCAGATGATTGGCATTTTAGGTGGTGGACAATTGGGGAGGATGATGGCGCTATCTGCAAGAGCGATGGGCTATCGTATTGCTGTGTTAGATCCAGGACAGGACAATCCGCTGAGTCAGATTGCCGATGTGTCGATTCAGACTGCTTACGATGATCTTGAAGGGGCAAAGCGCTTAGCGGAAGTGGCTGATGTCATTACCTACGAATTTGAGAATGTTGATTTGCGTGTTGCGCGTCAACTAGAAGCCAAGGGCCTGCTGCCACAGGGAAGTGCGTTGCTTGCTGTTACACAGGATCGTGTCAATGAAAAAAAGGCATTATCTCAGGCTAGTGTCAAAACAGCTCCTTATGAAGTCATACAAAGTCAAGATGAGTTAGAAAAAGCGATTCAGACGATTGGCTATCCTTCCGTTTTGAAAACGGCGCGCGGGGGCTATGATGGTAAAGGACAGCTCGTTCTTCGGGAGACATCAGATCTGGAAATTGCCCGTTCATTGGTGGATGGAACGACTGTTTTTGTCCTTGAACAATGGGTTCCCTTCCAAAAAGAGCTATCGATCATGATTGCACGCAGTACGCAAGGTGAAATAAAAACCTTTCCAGTAGTAGAAAATAGTCATATTCATAATATTTTGCATCAAACCATTGCTCCAGCACGCATCTCTGAACGTGTGAAACGCAAAGTGGAGCAGGTGGCTTTGGAAATCTCAGAATCTTTGAATCTTGTGGGAGTGCTTGGTGTTGAAATGTTCCTGGGAGACGATGACGAGATATATGTCAACGAGCTCGCACCAAGACCGCATAATTCTGGACACTATACTATAGAAGCTTGTGAAACCTCACAATTTGAACAGCACATTCGGGCGATTTGCGGATGGCCTTTAGGGTCTACAGAGCAATTAAAGCCAGCGACAATGATTAATCTGCTTGGACAGCATATGGAGGCTGCTTTAGACGCTATTCCTTATATGGCTGATAGTCACTTCCATCTCTATGGGAAAGATGTGGCGAAACAGGATAGAAAAATGGGACATCTTACCGTATTAGCGGATACTTTAGAAGAGGCATTGCATCGAGCAGGGCAGCTTAAGATCTGGAATCAGAAAAACATGGAGGAAATGACATGATAGAGCGTTATACAAGACCTGAAATGGGCGCTATTTGGACTGAAGAGAACAGATATAAGGCTTGGTTAGAAGTTGAGATTTTAGCTTGTGAAGCTTGGTCAGAATTAGGGGTCATTCCTAAAGAAGATGTTAAGGTATTGCGTGAAAAAGCAAGCTTTGATATCGCGCACATTCATGAGATTGAAAAAGAAACGCATCACGATGTTGTCGCTTTTACTCGAACGGTTTCTGAATCACTTGGAGACGAAAAGAAATGGGTGCATTATGGGCTTACATCGACGGATGTTGTCGATACGGCACAATCCTTTTTGATTCGTCAAGCTAATGCTATTTTGCGTAAAGACCTTGAAAGTTTCGTAGAAATTCTTAGACAAAAAGCGATTGAGCACAAGCATACCATTATGATGGGGAGAACGCATGGCGTTCACGCAGAGCCTACGACATTTGGTTTGAAAATGGCGCTTTGGTATGAAGAAATGAAGCGCAATTTGGAACGGTTTGAAGCGGCGGCGACCACTATTGAAGTTGGCAAGCTTTCTGGTGCGGTAGGCACGTATGCCAACATTGACCCATTTGTTGAACGCTATGTCTGTGAACAACTTGGCTTGAGCGCTGCACCTGTGTCGACGCAAACCTTGCAACGCGATCGTCATGCCCATTATATGTCGGTATTATCATTAATTGCGACATCCATTGAAAAATTTGCCGTTGAGATACGTGGCTTGCAAAAATCGGAAATACGAGAAGTGGAGGAATTCTTTGCGAAGGGGCAAAAGGGATCTTCGGCGATGCCACATAAACGCAATCCAATTGGCTCTGAAAACATGACGGGTCTTTCCCGTGTCATTCGTGGGCACATGCTGACGGCTTATGAAAATGTTCCTTTATGGCATGAACGCGATATTTCTCATTCCTCTGCGGAGCGTATCATTTTGCCTGATACGACGATCGCTTTGAATTATATGCTTCATCGCTTTGGCACTATTGTTAAAAATCTCGTTGTTTTCCCAGAAAATATGCGTCGTAATATGGATAAAACCTTAGGGCTCATTTTTTCACAGCGTGTTCTACTCAGCTTGGTAGATAAAGGTTTAAGTCGTGAAGAAGCGTATGATCGAGTCCAACCATTGACAGCGGAGTCTTGGGATACACAGATGTCATTTCAATCTTTGGTTGCGAGTAGTGGTAACATAACGGAACTGTTGTCAGAAAGTGAAATTGAAGCCTGCTTCGATGCAACCTATCATTTGAAGAATGTTGATGCTATTTTTGATCGTTTGCACCTGAATAATGCCAATGATACGAAGGTGGGGAATTCTAATGAAGCGTGACATGCTCTATGAAGGAAAAGCCAAGAAGGTCTATAAGACAGACAACCCTTATGAAGTGCTCATTGATTATAAAGATGATGCCACTGCCTATAATGCGGAAAAAAAGGCTGTATTTGCAGGGAAAGGTCATTTGAATAATGAGATAAGCAGCATTCTGTTCACGATGTTGCAAGAAGCAGGCGTTGATAATCACTTTATTCGCAAGCTTTCTGATACTGAGCAATTGGTAAGTGCTGTTACCATTGTTCCAATTGAAGTGATTGTTCGGAATGTGGCGGCAGGTAGTATGGCCAAACGCTTAGGTTTAGAAGAGGGTACGGCGCTTAGCCAGACGATCATAGAGTTTTGTTATAAGCGTGATGATCTCGGTGACCCGCTTGTTACGGAGGATCATATTCGAGAGCTTAAGCTAGCAACAGATAGTGAGCTAGAGGTCATCCGTCAACATGCAGCGAAGGTGAATGAGGTGTTGGGCGCTTATTTTGCTACCCTTGGTATTCAATTGATTGATTTCAAGCTTGAGTTTGGTCATAAGCAAGAGAATGGACAGCTTGTATTGGCAGATGAAGTGTCACCGGATACATGTCGTCTATGGGATAAGCAGACGGGGGAACGGCTCGATAAGGATGTGTTTCGCCGTGGACTTGGTGATCTACCTATAACCTACCAAAAACTACTTGAACGCTTGGAGGCAGCTCGATGAAAAAAGTGAAGGTATGTATCACATTAAAAGAAAGTGTTCTGGATCCTCAAGGTCAAGCAGTAGCAGGAGCTGTGCATAATTTGGGCTATGAGGAAGTTAAGGATGTGCGCATTGGTAAATTCATAGAATTAGAGATTGATAGTGAAGAGGAAATTGATGATAAGGTCAAAGCCATATGTGAGAAACTGCTCGTCAATACCGTTATTGAAAATTACCATTATGACATCGAGGAAGGTGTTCCTCAGTGAAGACAGCGGTAATCGTTTTCCCAGGCTCTAATTGTGATAGCGACATGTATTATGCTATTCGTGATGGTCTTGGTCAAGAGGTGGACTATGTTTGGCATCAGGAAAGCTCTTTAGATGGTTACGATGCCATCATGATTCCTGGGGGCTTTTCTTATGGGGATTATCTGCGCTCAGGTGCGATCGCTCGCTTTTCAACGATCATGCCTGCCGTAATAGAGGCGGCTGAAGTGGGAAAACCTATTTTAGGTGTATGCAATGGCTTTCAAATTTTACTAGAAGCGGGGTTGCTTCCCGGGGCAATGTTGCGGAACAAGGAATTAAAATTTATCTGTCGTCATGTGGATTTACAGGTTATGAATAATTCTACACTGTTTTCCTCGCTGTATGATCAAGGTGAGACGATTTCTATTCCAATTGCGCACGGCGAGGGTAATTATTATTGTGACGAAGCGACATTGGCAAGTCTTGAAGCTGACAACCGGATTATTTTTAAATATAAAAATAACCCTAATGGTTCAGCAGCTGACATAGCTGGAATCATCAATGAAAAAGGCAATGTTCTCGGAATGATGCCTCATCCGGAGCGTGCGACGGAGGCATTGACTGGAAGTGTCCATGGCTTGAGGCTATTTCAATCTATTTTAAAGCACTGGAGGGAATCTCATGCCACTCTTACATCATGAACCAACGCCGACAGGTATCAAGGAACAGGAAATTTATAAAGACATGGGTCTATCTCATTCTGAATATGAGCATATTGTCGAATTGTTGGGTAGACGGCCTAATTATACGGAAACTGGTTTATTTTCAGTCATGTGGTCAGAGCATTGTAGCTATAAAACGTCTAAGCCTGTGCTGAAAAAATTTCCTTCCTCTGGACCTAAAGTGTTACAAGGACCTGGAGAGGGTGCTGGGATTGTTGACATCGGTGACCAGCAAGCAGTTGTGTTCAAAATTGAAAGTCATAATCATCCCTCTGCTATTGAGCCTTATCAAGGGGCGGCGACGGGTGTTGGCGGGATTATTCGCGATGTTTTTTCAATGGGTGCAAGACCCGTTGCTTTATTAAACTCTCTACGCTTTGGTTCACTGGACTCTGCACATGTCCGCTATTTATTTGAGGAAGTAGTGGCTGGTATCGCAGGTTATGGCAATTGTATCGGTATTCCTACGGTTGGTGGGGAAGTACAATTCGATCAAACCTATGAAGGAAATCCGCTCGTTAATGCTATGTGCGTCGGACTTATTAATCATGAAGACATTCAGAAAGGTCAAGCAACTGGCGTGGGTAATACGGTGATGTATGTTGGAGCGGCGACAGGTCGTGATGGCATTCATGGGGCAACCTTTGCGTCAGATGAGCTATCGGATGCCTCTGATGAAAAGCGTTCGGCAGTCCAAGTCGGAGATCCTTTTATGGAAAAACTCTTGGTGGAAGCCTGCTTAGAAGTGATCAAATCGGATGCGCTGATTGGTATACAGGATATGGGAGCGGCGGGATTAACCTCTTCTGCTAGTGAAATGGCTTCGAAGGCTGGCGTTGGCATGGAGATGGATCTGGATAAGGTACCACAGCGTGAAACGGAAATGACCCCTTATGAAATGATGCTATCGGAATCTCAAGAACGGATGCTTCTTGTCGTGAAAAAAGGACGTGAGGCTGAAATTCAAGAGATTTTCAAGAAATGGGATTTGCATGCCGTTGCCGTTGGAACAGTTATCGAAGAAAAGACCTTTCGCTTGATTCATAAGAAAGAGGTTGTTGCTGAGGTGCCGGTGGATTCCTTGGCTGATGATGCACCTGTCTATTATATGCCATCAGAGGAACCAGACAGCTTTCAAATAAATCAACAACTGGCGCCTTGGAAGCCTACCATCAGCAATTATGAAGAAACATTGCTGGGATTATTAAAGGAACCAACACTGGCTAGTAAAGAGTGGGTGTACGGTCAATACGATTCCATGGTGCAAACGAACACCGCTGTTCTTCCTGGTTCTGATGCCGCAGTGATACGTATTAGAGGCACGCGCAAGGCGCTCGCTATGACGACGGATTGTAACAGTAAATATCTTCGTCTTGACCCGGAGTTGGGCGGACGGATTGCTGTTGCTGAGGCGGCACGCAATATTGTTAGCTCAGGTGCTGTACCATTGGCAATGACCGATTGCTTGAATTTTGGGAATCCAGAAAAACCAGAAGCTTTTTGGCAATTAGAAAAAGCAGTGGATGGCATGAGCGAGGCTTGTCGCGCTCTGGAAACGCCTGTGATCAGCGGCAATGTCTCTCTCTATAATGAATCTAATGGTCAGGCAATTGATCCTACGCCAGTCGTTGGCATGGTTGGGTTGGTTGAAGATACGGATCACATTATGACATCCAGTTTTAAAACAGCTGGTGATGTGATCTATGTCATTGGTAAGGCTACAGAAGAATTTGGTGGCAGTGCCATTCAACAATGGGTGACGAATGGGGCGAGTGGTCAGCCACCACAGCTGGATTTAATAGTTGAAGTTGAGAGGCAACATGCGTTATTACAAGCGATTCGTCAGCAGCTTGTCACGAGTGCCCATGATCTGTCCGATGGAGGATTAGCTGTGGCAGTAGCTGAGAGCCTGATGAATACAGGACTTGGTTGCACGCTCACACTTGTTGGGGACAGTGATGCTGAGCTTTTTGCGGAGACGCAGTCGCGGTTTTTGGTCACTGTAAAATCAGAAGTTGTTGAGGTTTTTGAGGCTCTTGTTAAGGATGCGGTGAAGCTAGGAGAAGTGACGATGGACGGTGTATTAAATATTCATGATCAGGATCAAAAATTGATGTCTATTACTGTTTCAAAACTTGAGGAAGCATGGAAAGGAGTCTTACCGTGTTACATGCAATCAAAGACCGTGAATTAAATGAGGAATGTGGTGTATTTGGCATCTGGGGTCATGATAATGCTGCACAATTAACTTATTACGGATTGCACAGCCTTCAGCATCGTGGTCAAGAAGGAGCAGGAATTAGCGTTTCTAACGGAAAGCGTATTAAGTTTCACAAAGGCATGGGGTTGGTCAATGAGGTTTTCTCAGAAGGGGCGATTACTGGCTTGACAGGCCATGCGGCAATTGGACATGTGCGCTATTCTACTCAAGGGGATAGTGATTATGCCAATGTCCAACCGCTTGTCTTTCGATCGCAAACGGATTCCTTGGCATTAGCGCACAATGGGAATTTGGTCAATGCTAATGCTTTAAAATATCAGCTCGAGGCTCAAGGGAGCATTTTTCAGACAACATCTGATACAGAAGTGTTGGCGCATTTGGTTAAGCGTGGTGGATCCTTGCGCTTCAAGGATCGTGTTAAAAATGCCCTCTCTATGATCAAAGGTGCTTATGCATTTGTCATGCTAACTGAAAATCAGTTAGTTGTTGCCCTTGACCCAAATGGCTTACGTCCACTCTCTATTGGTCGTTTAGGAGAAGCCTATGTGGTCGCTTCTGAAACCTGTGCATTTGATCTTATCGGTGCGACATATGAGCGTGATGTTCAGCCAGGTGAATTGATCATTATTGATGAAACGGGATTGTCAACGGAGCTTTTTTCTTCTTCCGTGGAACGCGCTATCTGTAGCATGGAATACATTTATTTTTCTCGACCTGATAGTAATATCGAAGGAATTAACGTCCATTCGGCGAGAAAACGATTGGGCATTGAATTAGCGAAGGAAGCATCTATTGAAGCCGATGTTGTTACGGGTGTGCCTGATTCCAGCATTTCAGCCGCAATTGGCTTTGCTGAGACAACGGGGATTCCCTATGAGCTAGGACTGATAAAAAATCGCTATGTAGGAAGAACATTCATTCAACCTTCGCAGGAGCTACGAGAACAAGGAGTGAAGATGAAGCTGTCCCCAGTTCGTGGAGTTGTTGAAGGGAAACGTGTGGTGATGGTGGATGATTCAATCGTTCGTGGTACGACCAGCCGCCGGATTGTGAACATGCTGCGAGAAGCTGGAGCGACTGAGGTGCATGTGAGAATTAGTTCTCCGCCGATTAAGTATCCATGCTTTTATGGCATTGATACATCGACAGAAAGTGAATTGATTGCTTCATCCTATTCAGTGGAGGAAATTCGTGAGCAAATTGGTGCAGATTCTCTTATCTATTTAAGTACTGAAGGGATGATGCAAGCCATTGGGCGCAACTCAGAATGGAGTCAGTGTGGTCAGTGCTTAGCGTGTTTTACAGGAAAATATCCTACGGAAATCTATCCAGATACAGTACTTCCACACGAAAAAATCCAACCGGTATAAAGGAGGGGTAGCTATGGCAGAAGCGTATAAACAATCTGGGGTGAATATTGAAGCGGGCTATTCAGCTGTGCAAAAGATCAAAGGACATGCTGATCGAACCCTTCGTCCAGGCGTTTTTGGAGGCATTGGCTCTTTTGGTGCCGCTTTTGATCTATCTATTCTCAAGATGCAACAGCCCATCTTGATTTCAGGAACAGATGGTGTGGGAACAAAGTTGGTGCTTGCCCAATCCTGTGATCAGCACGATACCATCGGTATTGATGTGGTGGCAATGTGTGTGAACGATATCATCACGCAAGGGGCGGAGCCGCTTTATTTTCTTGATTATATTGCCTGCGGTGAACTGGATCCAGATAAAATTGAACAGATCGTTAAAGGTGTGGCAGATGGTTGCGAGCAAGCAGGCTGTGCCCTTGTTGGTGGTGAAACGGCAGAAATGCCAGGCATGTATACACCGACAGAATATGATATTGCTGGCTTTGCAGTGGGTGCCGTGGAAAAGGCTGAGCAGTTAACTGGAGAGGCAATTGCCGAGGGGGATGTCCTAATCGGTCTCGCTTCTAACGGCATCCATAGCAATGGCTATTCGCTTGTTCGGAAAATTATTACGAGTAACCAGTTGGATCTAAATTTGCCTTTTGGAAAGACGGATACCTTATTAAAGGATGAAGTGCTCAAGCCGACACGTATTTATGTTAAGCCTTTGCTTGATGCGTTGAAACATTTTTCTATTCATGGGTTAGCTCATATTACAGGGGGGGGCTTCTATGAAAATATCCCAAGGATGCTCCCGGATGGGTTAGGTGCAGTTATTAGACCGGAAAGCTGGCCTATCCCGGATATTTTTTCTTTTTTGCAAGTGCATGGCGAATTAACAGAAGAGGATCTCTATGCTACTTTTAACATGGGCATCGGAATGGTTGCCGCAGTGGCAAAGGAAGAGGAACAAGAGATGCTGGCATTTTTTGAGGGGCAGGGAGAAAAGGCTTATGTGATCGGTGATATTGTAAGAGGAAGTGGCGTGTGCTTATGAAGCGACTAGCCATCTTTGCTTCGGGGGCTGGCAGTAACTTTCAAGCGATTGCTGATGCCGTGCAATCGGGAAAGCTTCAGGCTGATCTTGCCTTGCTTGTTTGTGATCAGCCTGAAGCTATAGTTATCAACAAAGCTGAGAACCTAGGGGTTCCCATTTTTGCTGTGCGCCCTAAAGCCTATGAGAATAAAGCTGCTTATGAAGAAGCAGTGCTTGTGGAATTGCAGAATTATGGCGTTGATTTTATTGCGCTAGCTGGTTATATGCGCTTGATTGGTTCGACTTTATTACGGGCTTATGCGGGACGAGTCATTAATGTGCATCCGTCTCTCTTACCTGCCTTTCCCGGTTTACATGCCATTGAACAGGCAATAGAGGCAGGGGTAAAGGTCACTGGTGTTACCATTCATTATGTTGATGATGGCATGGATACAGGATCGATCATCGCACAGAAATCTGTGACTGTTTTGCCAGGAGATACGGCTCAGGATGTAGCTGAACGTATTCATTCGATTGAACATGAGCTTTACCCAAGTGTACTAATGCGGTTATTAAAAGAGGAGTGAGTCGCAATGACCAAACGTGCGTTGATAAGTGTCTTTGATAAAGAGGGGTTAATGCCATTTGTTAAATCTTTAATTGAGCTCGATTATGAGATTTTGTCGACAGGAGGCACCAAGCGAGCGATAGAAGAAGCTGGATTGCCTGTTGTCTCAGTCTCTGAGGTAACTGGATTTCCTGAAATCCTGGACGGACGCGTCAAAACGTTACATCCTGCGTTGCATGGTGGTTTTTTGGCGGATCGCTCGAAGCCAAGTCATCTCCAGCAGATCAAGGAGCAAGGTATTGAACCTATTGATCTTGTAGCGGTTAATCTCTACCCTTTTAAAGAGACGATTGCCAACCACGATGTGACCTATGCCGATGCTATAGAAAATATCGACATTGGTGGTCCATCAATGCTTAGAGCTGCTGCAAAAAACCATGCGTCTGTCACGGTTGTATGTGAAGCCGTTGATTATGATAGGGTTATCAAGGCGCTACAAACAAATGGTGAGACCGATTTTGAACTGCGGCAAGAGCTTGCTGCTAAGGTGTTTCGTCACACAGCAGCGTACGATGCCTTGATTGCTGACTATTTGACAAAACAAACTGATGAGGCTTTTCCAGAAACTTATACGGTTACTTTTGAGAAAAAACAAGATTTACGTTATGGGGAAAATCCACATCAAGCAGCGGTCTTTTATCAGAATCCTTTTTATGATGCTGCTTCTATTGCAGGTGCTAAGCAACTCCATGGTAAGGAGCTCTCCTATAATAACATCCGTGATGCTGATACAGCGTTAGCCATTGTGAAAGAATTTGATAAGCCAGCTGTTGTTGCTTTAAAGCATATGAACCCTTGTGGGATCGGTATAGGAGAAACCATTGAAGCAGCTTATCTCAAAGCTTATCAAGCAGATCCAGTGTCGATCTTTGGTGGTATCATTGCTGCTAACCGTGAGATTGATTTGAAAACAGCAGAGAATATGAGTCAAATTTTTCTGGAAATCATTATTGCGCCTTCTTATACATCTGAAGCTTTTGACTTGCTATCAAAAAAGAAGAATATTCGCTTATTGACGGTGACCTTTGATGATTCACAGGTGAGTGGTAGACAATTAACATCGGTGCACGGTGGTCTCTTAATTCAAGATGTAGATCGATTCAATCTTCAGAATGCTGATGTGACTTATCCTACTAAGCGCAAGCCAATAGAAGAAGAAATGAAGGCTTTGGAGTTAGGCTGGAAGGCTGTCAAGCATGTTAAATCAAATGCGATTGTTCTAGCAAAGGATGATTGTACCATCGGTGTTGGTGCTGGACAAATGAATCGTGTCGGCGCAGCTAAGATTGCGATTGAGCAAGCTGGAGATAAAGCAAAAGGATCGATATTGGCATCTGATGCTTTTTTCCCAATGAATGATACCGTGGAGGAAGCGGCAAAGGCTGGTGTGACAGCCATTATTCAACCGGGGGGTTCCATTAAAGACCAGGATTCCATTGATAAGGCGGATGAGTATAATATTGCGATGGTTTTTACTGGGGTGCGTCATTTTAAACACTAGGAGGCGATATGGATGAAGGTTCTTGTTATTGGTAAGGGTGGTCGAGAACATGCCATAGCCTGGAAGCTCCAGCAAAGTCCACAAGTTGATGAAGTGTTTGTTGCCTCTGGAAACGATGGAATGACTGGGGTTGCTACATGTGTTCCCATCGACGAAACGGATGTTGAGGGGTTAATACATTTTGTCAAAGAGAATGCGATTGATTTAACGGTGGTGGGTCCCGAACAGCCACTTGTTGATGGCATTGTCAATCGTTTTCAGGAAGCGGGTTTAAACATTTTTGGACCTTCGCAGGAAGCAGCTATGTTAGAAGGGAGCAAAACCTTTGCTAAGGATCTGATGACCCAATATCATATTCCAACAGCTACCTATGAGGTGTTTACCGATTATGATGAGGCGGTTGCCTATGTTCAAAAATTAGGTACACCTATCGTTATTAAAGCGGATGGACTTGCGGCTGGGAAAGGTGTTACGGTTGCGGTAACGGAACAAGAGGCGTTCCGTGCTTTGGATGATATTTTGAACCATCATCATTTTGGTTCAGCAGGAGCTTCAGTTGTGATTGAGGAATATTTAACAGGGGAAGAATTTTCATTGATGGCATTTGTAGATGGAGAAAATGTCTATCCAATGGTGCTTTCACAGGATCATAAGCGAGCCTTTGCAGGGGATAAAGGACCGAATACAGGAGGAATGGGCGCTTATTCTCCCGTTCCACAGCTTCCAGAAACAGCACTGAATGTTGCTATGAAACACATTATGGTACCGACAGCCAAAGCCATGTTAAAAGAAGGGAAGGCTTTCCAAGGGGTGTTATATGCAGGCTTGATGTGGACGAGTACAGGGCCTAAAGTGATTGAATTCAATTGTCGCTTCGGTGATCCGGAGACACAGGTGGTTTTGCCAAGGCTTGAATCGGATCTTTTTGCTGTTCTTTGGTCACTTGTGCAGGGGAAAGTTCCTGAGTTGGTCTGGTCGGATGAAGCTGCGTGTGGCATTGTTCTTGCCTCAAAGGGTTATCCAGGAGACTATGAAAAGGGAGCTGTGATCATGGCTCCGGAGCTTGTGGAAGACCAAGCGCTCATTTTTCATGCTGGAACTAAGTTGAAAAAGGATCAATGGGTGACTGATGGTGGGCGTGTGCTGCTAGCAACCTGTTTGGCTCCAACCTTGGCAGAGGCAATTCATCAAGCTAGAAGTGCTATTGAAAAACGTGTGAACGACAAGACATTTTATCGGAATGATATCGGGTATCGTGCCTTGAATATGATTGATTAAGCTAACATACACGGATGCTAGATGCTCTGTGTATGTTTTTTTATTTATGATTTAGCAATGGTGGTTTCAATCAGGGTTGGAGTGTAATGGTCAAGATCTAATTCTTCGTAATTTAAGACAGTTCGCTCTAATCCGAAGTTACTCACGTCTAAACGCCAGAGATATTTTCTACATAACGATTCTGTCACTTAAAATCAAAGACGTTTCGATTACAATTTTAATTGCTCTTTTTTAGATAGTGATGAATAATTTGCTCTCTTTGTCTGTCTTATAATTAAACAGAGGTGTTCAGTGCTCAGGTAATCAGTTTGACTTGTGTATTGATAATTTTTATTTCCCTTACATTATTTATTATTACGTCACAAATATATGGAGTGAACATGTTATTCACTAAAAACTCAATACCCCTAAAAGAATAATCAATTTTGAAACTGTCATTAATAAGTCCCAATAGGGTTTGTTCTATATTTTCAAAGACGAGAGTGCAACCCAATGACTCAAATAGTTTTAAATATTTGTGAAGAGGGCTTACAGGATTATTTATGTTTAAATATTGGAGTAACACATCTTTATTATAATCTTTTGTTTCTAATATATAATTTATTCTATTAATTAATTCTAAAGAAAACCCTGTATCAATAAGTTTTTGTTGTATTTTTGAATAGTCATTATTTAAGTAAGAAAAGGCACCAATAAATATAAAAATCATATTGGAAGTATTAACATGTATTTGAGAACCCATAGATCTCCTATTGTCGTTATTAATTATAGTGATATCTATTCCATCTAATATTTTTAGTAGTGAATGTTGAATACTTAAACCAGATATATCTCTTTGTGAGGATTCTTTTGCTCTTAATTTGTCGAATTCATCGAAAATAATAATTCCATTTTCTACAGCCTCCATATTGTAATCTTCCTTAATCAGGAATTCTTGAAATACATCTATTAAATCTTTTCCTTGATATCCCACTTCTGAAAATTGTTTAATATCAGTCATGATAAAGGGTTTCTTTAATCTATTTAAAATACTTTCGACCATAAATGTTTTTCCGGATCCACTTTTTCCAACTGTTAATAGGGTGGTTGGTTTGTTGAGAGAAGATAATTCCTTTAATTTTTCGTGACTTAAAATGATCGAAAGAAATTTTTTCGTGAATTCATCATTATAAAGATTGTTTATATTTCTATATATATCTATGATATTTTGAACGTTATAAGACCTTTCTTTTGTCTGATTTATTTTCATTCACCGTCCTTATATAGTTTTTCGTAGGAATGATTAATGTCAACAGACCAAGTAAACCAACTATGAGAAAGCAAAAGGTAATATTAAATATATATCCTTGATTTATTGACAATAGGGCAACCGCACTTGCGTTTATAATCAGAGTCATGATTCGTGTGACTGTATCTCCTGCTAAGATTGTTAGGGCTAAATCCTTTTGAGGAGTTAATTTTTGTCCCATTGAAATCATGGAAATTCTCCCTAGGTACTGACCAATTCCTATACAAATTGCTAAAAAAAAGAAGCTAATTTCAGTTTTGAAAAAATAAAAAAAGTTATAACCAACGAGTGCTATTAGCGGTGTCAAGAATGCCATTATCGTAATAGCTTGTGGTTTCTTTAAAAATTTAAAAGTGAAAATCAATCCTATAATCACGAAAGCTAAACTTGTTAATGAGCTATAGTAATTTCTTAAATAAGATGTGATATTTAAATTCCCATCACTAATAAACCCTATAAAAAACGGGAGGGCAACAGCGATAACTGAAAAAATCATGTTATTAAAAATTCTATTTAGGTTTAAAAATAATAAGTTTTTATTTTTGTATACTTTATAATATCCTTCGAAAATTAACTTCCATTTATTTGACTTTTCTTGATTAGTATCAACCTTTTCCTCAATTAGTGAGTTCTTTAGCTGTATCCAGGGTAAGGCACCTATTAAATAAAACAGTGCAAAAATCCAATAAACAAAATTGAATGAGTAATGTAAGAGTAGGAAATTAATGATAATGGGTAAAGTTATTAAGAAAGCTTGTTCAGTAGTTTGATAAGTTGAAAATGCTTTATTAATATTTTCCTTTTCTTTGATCAGTAATGGAATGGTTGAATTATTATTGGGCAATTCAAAACCAGTTGTTACTGCCAATAAAAAGGCAAAAATATAAAAGATAGTTGGAGATTGACCTCTTGTGTAAATAAATAAAATAACGAGTAAAAGTGAAAGCATGGGAGCAATGAATCCGATAACAAATCCTTTATATTTTTTTAGAAGCATAGAACCAAATAAACCTACTAAAGAAGTTCCAAACAAAAAAATAACGTTGAGGAGAGAAGACATACTCCCTGAACTATCATATTTAAACATTTCTATTGCTAAGACAATGATTAGTCCAGACCCTCCTATTTGTGAAAAAACACTTAGCATGAATAGGAGGAACAAATTATTATTAGGCTTCAACAAAATTTTTCCATAGTTGTTTTGTTTCTTCATCTAATTCACCTTGGATATAGAATCCAATATCAGAGTCTTTTTTATATGTTGCATCTTTTTTATTTTCATTAGCCATTTTCTTAAATCCATCAAGTAGTCTAAATTCTATACCAGGCACATTTGTACTTAGGGATTGACTTAAATAGTAAGTAAGTGTTCTCCAATACATATTATTTGGGAAACGTTCATTATAATTATCTAATGATAGTTTAGGATGGCATCCATCTAAGATTTTTTTGGGAATTGCATTCAATGGATAATAAAACTTTGCGTTACCTATTTCTCTAACAGGAAAGGTTGGGGGAATTTGTCCTTTTAAAACTGAAATTAGTCCTTCTCCTAAAATATCTTCTAAGTTTAAACCAATGACACAACCTTGGGCATTGTATTTTTCTTTTGTGTATGTTAATCCCAATCTGACAGCAAGTGTTCCAATTAATTCTAAGTCGCCATCAGGATAATTTTTTTCAAAATCAAAAGCCCATGTTCCATCTCTTTTTTTTCGTCCCAAGAGCTCATAGATTTTTTCAGCTGTTATCTCAATTAATTTTAGACCTTGTCTTTCGCATATTATTCTTGCTCTATCCAATCCTTTATCAATGTCGGGTATTCCTTTTATCATTACAGGAATAATGTTTTCTTTTGGAAATCCATTATTTACAAAAGCCTCTGGTAGCGTATTTGAATCTCCTCCACCACTGATCCCAAACACAAGTGGTTTTGAAAAATCCAGTTTAACTTCACTTATAAATTCTTTTACCTTTGAATCAACATATTGTCTACATTCTTCTTTAGTAAATGTTTTATAAATTTGTTTAGTTGAATTTCCTAAGGTATCGAATATGTATTCAGCTGTATTTTGTTTGTCAGGAATGGATTCTATTATTATTTCTTTGCTAATTATTGCCCTCAAATCTATATTTCTATCCGTGCGTATCATCAAAGAAATATTTTTTGATAATATATCTCTTAATCGTTCCTCCAATCCTATGAGGTTAATAAAATTTCCTTCTTCTTGTTCTACATATAAGGATACTGAATTATAAGGAATTTTATTAATATATAAAAACTCTTTTATAGAAAAATCATCGTTATTTGAATAGGGTAATTGATATATTCCATGTGGAGTATTCAAAAGTATCATGGCACATCTCTCCTTTTTTAAATTTAAAATAAAGACAGACAGTCGATTGAAAGTAACTAAACCGACTGCCTTAAGTAGATAATTTACATGGATCCTATCATTGAGCTAGGAAGGCATAGTCTTTCTATTTGCCCACCAGCAAGTGAAATTGATTCTGCTTTTGTAGGTAAATCAATAGTGGAATCAGAGTAGGTTTTAGTAAAAGACAAAGTAGAAATCCCTTTAGTTGCTAATTCATAACTAGACAAAATAATCACTACCTTTTGAATAATTTAATTACATATTAAACTAATATAGGATAATTTTAAATTATTTTACAAAATATTTAATTTTAGTAGAAAGTTTATACAAATGTATCTATTTTTATTTAGACGTTTATGGAGATGCTCTTTTTGATCTTTTGAATACCCTGATGTATAACGATTTATGTTCAGGAAATGGATTCGTCTGTTAAATTTTTTTACCTCTGCTTTTGCAGGAATCTTGCTTTCATGTATGATAATAGGAGTGTTAATTCATGAAAGTGAGGCGATGGAAGTGGCTTTTTATCAGCCTTGGAGTAAAACAGAGCTGAGAGACCAGGCGGCGGTTGTCAAAGGTCTTCAACAGCCAACAAAGGTATTGAGTAAGGGAACGGTTTTGAATGTGCATATGAAGCGATGGGCACAAGCCAACATTTGGATATATCAAGATCGCATTATTTATGTCGGAGACAGATTTCCAAGAGATATTGAACAGGTTGAGGTGACCGATTGCAGTGGAAATTATCTCGTTCCTGGTTATATAGAGCCTCATGCCCACCCTTTTCAGCTGTATAATCCGTCTACATTGGCAGCTTATGGTGCAACGGGAGGGACGACGACTTTTGTTAGCGATAATTTAATTTTTTCCATGCTGTTATCGGATGAGCATTCCTTTGACATCATCCAGCAGTTAAATGAAACACCGACGAGTTTTTTCTGGTGGTGTCGCTATGATGCGCAAACGAAGCTACAAGCTTCGATCTACTCTGAGGATAGGATCAGAAGATGGCTTGATCACCCGAATGTGATTCAGGGGGGAGAGTTAACAAGCTGGCCTCAGGTTTTGCATGGCGATGATCAACTGCTAGAATGGATGCAGCTCACGAAGCAACGTGGTAAAAGGATTGAAGGGCATTTACCTGGCGCATCAGAGAGAACATTGATTCAAATGCAACTGCTAGGTGTTGACTGTGACCATGAAGCGATGACGGCGGAGGAAGCATGGATGCGTCTCAGCATCGGCATGACAACATCGCTCCGCTATTCATCGATTCGACCTGACTTACCTGTTATTTTACAGGGTTTATTAGAAAGAGGATTAGAGAATTATCAATCTCTATATATGACGACAGATGGGTCAACACCACATTTTTATGAGCAGGGTATCATGGATCGAACCATTGACATTGCCTTGGCACAGGGTGTACCAGTAACAGAAGCTTATCTCATGGCTTCTTATAATATTGCCGTGCATTATGGTCTGCAACATGTGCTTGGATCGCTTGCTCCTGGCAGAATTGCTCATATTAATATCCTTAGCTCAAAAGAACAGCCTACACCGATATCCGTTATGGCTAAAGGTGAGTGGGTGAAAAAACAACATCATACATATTATCCGCCTTCTGCAATAGATTTTAAGAAAGAATTAGGAACCTTGGACATCGCGTGGGAGCTCACGGAAGATATGCTCTCTCCTAAGACGACCATTGGAATAGACATGACAAATGCGGTTATTACAGAATCATTAGAGCTTAAGGAGCTTCCTGACGAAGAACAACTGCCAGAAGATGTAGCTTATCTTACACTCATGGATGTTCATGGCAAATGGAAGGTCAGTACCTTTGTGAAAGGCTTCGCTAAAATTGATGGATTTGCAAGCAGTTTTTCTTCGACAGGTGATCTCCTACTTATCGGTCGAAAGAAGGCATCTATTATAAAGGCATTCAGACGACTGAAAGAAATAAAAGGTGGGATAATCTTAGTAGAAAAGGCATCCTGTTTGGCAGAGCTGAGGTTACCTATAAGAGGCGGGCAGTCGGAGCAGCCGATGGCAATCCTTGCTGAGGAGGAACTTCGTCTTACTTCTCAACTCAGAGATAGAGGATATACATTTGCAGATCCGATCTATAGTTTGTTATTTTTCTCATCGACACATTTACCTTATATAAGGATCACACAGCTTGGTTTAGTGGATGTCATGAGAAATCAAGTGATTCATCCAGTGGAATATTTAACGTAACCTTTATAGAAGGTTAAACAGGGTATGGCAAATGGTGCATACCCTGTTTAGTTGTTTACCTCGTACAGTACTAATTCTTTGCCTTGTCAACAAGTTGTTCAATTAAGCGCACCGATTCATTCACCGCATCATACTGTGCGTATTCTGCTTGAAGAGCTTTTGCTCGTATGCGGTACTGTGGATTCTTAAGAATATCATTGACCGCTTTATGAATTTGCTCAACCGTCGGTGAGCCTGTTTCCAGATTGATTCCGGCTCCAGACCACCTTACCCGTTGGGCAACCTCAGGCTTGTCTTCTGTGTCGCCTGCGACCACGAGCGGGATACCGTGTGACAATGCGTACTGCACACCACCATAACCTCCATTGGATACCATGGCATCAACATGTGGTAAGAATTGATGGTATGGAATATACTCCACCACACGGACATTATCAGGGAGATCCGCACCAAGGTCAGACACAGGGCGACCTCCTGTCGATGCAACAACCAACACCTCTTCGTCTGCCAGTGCTTGAATTGTAGGCAGAATTAAACGTTGAAAATTGCTTGTGTCCAGCGTGCCCTGTGTTACATGGACGACAGGACACTCGCCATCGAGCTCGTGCCACCAATCCGGTAGTTCTTCTACATTCATTTCCTCGCCCTTTATCAACATTGGACCGACAAAGCGTACCTGGCTTGGAAGATCTGAACGTGGGTATTCGAATGAGGGAATCGTAAATTGTAGAAAGATATCACTGAGCAATGCGGAAGATTCAGCCCAATAGACATCCGTTTGCGGGTAACTGTGTTCAGCAAAGATCTGATTGAAATATTCTTGAACATCAGCGAAGATTTCATTTTGAAATTGGTCGTGTAGCTTGATATTTCGCTCGCGTTCGTCTACACCTGGTTGAACAGGGAAGCCAGGACCGAAGGGTGGAGCATCGGGGCTGACCACTGTCAAGGGTACAAGACCTGTACTCACGAATTTTAGCCCTTTTGGTTCACCTGTTAGAATCATAGGAAGAACGCCTAGGCACCATAAGTCGAATACGACAACTTGAGCTGGAAATGTTTCAAGGATATGCTGCATTTCTTGATGGTAAGACGGAATCGCATCCATAAAGAGACGTTTAATATCACGTTTGAATTTTTCTACACCTTCGTCGTGACGACGCTCAGGAAATGCTGAATCCATATCGCGATCATCGTAAGCGTATCCTTCCATGCTGACATGGGTTGCTCCGGTAGCTTCGATAGAGTCCTTGAATCGTGCTCCTGTGTACCACATGACTTCATTGTCGTGTTCAATCAGCTTTTTCGCAATCAATAAATGTGGTTGAACATGACCATGATAGGGTGCTGTAACTATTAATATCTGCACTATGCTCTCACCTCGCTGATTTTTTATGAAGTAACATCTATTATACTAGCAAAATATCAAAAAAATATGTATTATTTTTATTTATCAAAAAATATGTAAATATAATCCATACATACGTCAATTTAAAGATGTATGCTCTTTCTATTAAATAGCCTTTTGCCTAACCAGACGATTTTTAGTTATAATAGCAGGAAGCAATCTATGCCTTATCAAGCGAGAGAATGAGTGATAAAGCCTCGATCTATGAAAGCGTCTGATGCGGATGATGAACGTTCATATGGGGAGCTGTACTCATAGCACGAACTTTTTCTTATAATGAAATGAAGAGATGAGAGGGAAGAAAAATATGATTGATTTACGAAGTGATACTGTGACAAAGCCAACGGAAGCGATGCGTCGTGCTTCCTACGAGGCTGAAGTGGGTGATGATGTTTACGGTGAGGATCCAACAGCTAGACAGCTTGAGGAGACAGCAGCCGAGCTATTGGGAAAAGAAGCTGCCTTATTTGTAACGAGCGGAACACAAGGTAATCAAGTTGCTGTGTTATCGCATTGTTTCATTGGCAATGAAATTTTATTAGAAGAAGAGGCTCATATTTTTTATTATGAGGGTGCAGCGATCTCGGCGTTTGCTGGCGTTCAGCCGCGGACGCTTAAAGGGGTTCGTGGCGCACTTCAACCTAGTGATGTTGCGGCAGCGATTCGTGATGATGATATTCACGTTCCTGAAACAGGGTTGATTTGTTTGGAAAATACGCATAATCGTGCGGGAGGGGCTATTGTTCCTGTGCAGAATATGGCGCAAATCTATGAGATTGCCAGTGGAGTACATATTCCCGTTCATTTGGATGGTGCTCGTTTGTTCAACGCTGTTGTAGCATCGGGACATACGATTTCAGATTTTACTCAGTACACGGATACTGTACAGATTTGTCTTTCAAAAGGGTTAGGAGCTCCTGTGGGCTCGATCATTGCGGGGAGTCATGCTTTTATTAAAAAAGCGCGCAAATGGCGCAAGCGTTTAGGTGGAGGTTTACGTCAAGTTGGTATTCTAGCAGCTCCAGGATTGATTGCTTTAACGCAACATGTGGAACGACTCTCAGAGGATCATAGAAGGGCATATAAATTGGCAACGGGCATTGCTAATATTGAAGGCTTTCAACTGGCTAATCAAGTAGAAACCAATATTTTGTTAGTAGATATTGAGAAAAAAGGAATGACTGCTACCGATTTTGTTGCTGATCTAAAGACCAAGGGAGTTCTGGTGAGTGCTTTTGGCCCCACGCTTGTGCGTTTCACAACCCATTATGATATTTCTAATCAAGATATAGATGACGTCTTGCAAATTCTCCAGCGTTTATAACGCATCCTGTGCATTAAAATCTCACCATTGAAAAAAATGGTAATCTCTTATTATTAGGAGGTGCCACTCTTTTTTTCGATACACGTCTTGTGTGTCGGAACTTCGGTTAAATTCGGCACATCCGTGTGCCAACCCCGAAGCTAACACATCCTATGCGTAGGAAGTGGACATCCAGTATTTCATTCTTTGTAAGCTCTATGTCGTTGAGGGTGGATATGGTATAATCAAGCCAGAGTTTTAAGAGGACTCTTCAGAGCGTTAGAGGGCATAAAAATTGCTTCGAAAATCGTACAAAGCAATTTTTTAGAAAAGATTTCTTTTCCTTTTCTTTATTTCTCCTTTTGAACCTGATTCGAAGTTAGGTGGATACATTAGCTTGGTATAGGAGATATCTAACAACAAGTATACTTTGTGCGTGTTTAGTTTTAGGAGGAATGCATTGTGAATGGATACAAGAATTGGCGCCATGCATTTAAGCTAGATCCGAACAAAAAAATAGATGATGGTGCGTTAGAGAGACTATGCGAATCTGGAACGGATGCGATCATTGTTGGTGGTACGGACGGTGTCACGCTTGATAATACGCTACATTTACTCAGCAGCATTCGTCAATATGCTGTTGATTGTGCATTGGAAATTTCAGTGATTGATGCGGTGACACCTGGCTTTGATTATTATTTTGTTCCAACGGTTTTGAATGCTGATCATCCCGATTGGATTGTTGGCAAGCATCATGAAGCTGTCAAAGAATTTGGAGCCATTCTCAATTGGGATGTTGTCGTGATGGAGGGCTATTGTGTGCTCAATCCTCATTCTGAAGTCGCACGTTTAACGGGTGCTCATACTAAGCTCGATGTTGAAGATGTGAGGGCCTATGCGATGATCGCTGAACGTATGTTTCAATTTCCTGTGTTTTATCTTGAATATAGTGGTACTTATGGTGGGATAGAAATGATTCAAGCAGCGACAAAAGGGCTGACTCGTACCCATATTTTTTATGGCGGTGGGATTGATTCTGTAGTGAAGGCTGAGGAAGTGGCAAGCGTTGCAGATACCGTGATTGTGGGGAATAGCGTTTATGAGGATATAGAGATTGCACTGAAAACAGTCAAGGCTGTTAAAAAGTGCTGAATGAAACGAAACAGTAAAAACAGGAGTGAAAAAAGATGCAAGATATAGCGGGCAACCTCTTTCAAGGATTGAACCCTCAGCAGAAAAAAGCTGTTCAATATACAGAAGGTCCTCTGCTACTTATGGCAGGTGCAGGAAGTGGAAAAACACGGGTTCTTACACATCGGGTTGCCTACTTGTTAATTGAAAAGCAAGTCGCTCCTTGGAATGTTTTAGCCATCACATTTACAAACAAGGCGGCTAAAGAGATGAAAGAACGCTTAACAGGTTTAACGGGTCCGCTGACAGAGGATATCTGGGTGTCCACATTTCATTCAATGTGCATGCGCATTTTGCGCCGTGACGCAGATCGAATTGGGATCAAACGAAGTTTCTCGATATTGGATACAACCGATCAACTCTCGGTTATTAAACAGATTTTAAAAGAGAAAAATATTGATCCTAAGAAATTTAGTCCTAGAGCTATCCTTGGAACGATTAGTTCGGCAAAGAATGAGCTGCAGACGGCTGCAGAATATAGTCAAAAGGTCAAGGGTCTCTATGAAGAGATTGTGCGTGATGTGTACGAAGAGTATGAAAAGCGGCTGTTGAAAAATCATGCGCTTGACTTTGATGATTTGATTATGACGACAATTCATCTCTTCAAACGGGTTCCGGAATCCTTGCATTTTTATCAGAAGAAATTTCAATATATTCATGTGGACGAGTATCAAGATACCAATAAAGCGCAGTATACGTTGGTTAAGCTATTGGCAGAGCGTTTTCGTAATCTATGTGTTGTAGGGGATTCTGACCAATCGATTTATAAATGGCGCGGAGCGGATATTAAAAACATCCTGTCATTTGAACAGGACTATCCTGATGCGGAAGTTATCTTATTAGAGCAAAACTACCGTTCCACGAAAAAAATTCTTGAGGCAGCAAACCAAGTGATTGCCAATAATTATAGTCGCAGGCCGAAAAATCTTTGGACAAACAATACGCAAGGGTTTCCTATTCATTATTATCGCGCGGATAATGAACATGATGAAGGGCGTTTTATTGCAGGGAAAATTAGCGAGCTAACTAAAGATGGTTTTAACTATGATGATATTGCTGTACTCTATCGAACAAATGCTCAATCGCGTGTTGTGGAAGAAATGCTTGTGAAGACCAATATTCCTTATCGTATGGTTGGAGGCATCAAGTTCTATGAGCGCAAGGAAATTAAGGATTTACTTGCGTACTTGCGCTTGATTGCTAATCCTGATGATGACATAAGCTTTGCACGGGTCGTGAATGTGCCTAAAAGAGGTATCGGGGCGGCATCGCTCGATAAGTTGGTAGACTATGCGTTGCAAGTGGACATGTCTCTTATCCAAGCCATTCAAGAAATCGAAGAAACCATTGTTCCAAAGAGGGCGGCTAAAGCGCTCTTGGAATTTACTGATCAGATCATTAATTGGTCGCGTATGCTTGACTATTTATCGGTAACGGATTTGGTTGAAGAAGTGTTGGAGCAATCAGGCTATCGTGAGGCGCTTAATGACGAGAAAACATTAGAGTCTCGAAGTCGTTTAGAAAATCTTGACGAATTTTTATCGGTCACACAAGACTTTGAAAAAAATAATGAAGACAAGTCCTTGCTGGCTTTTCTCAGTGAGCTTGCTTTGGATACTGACATGGGGTTGGACGAAGAAGATACGCGCCAGGGGCAAGGCGTGACCTTAATGACGCTCCATGCCGCTAAAGGATTGGAGTTCCCCATCGTTTTTCTTTCGGGTCTTGAGGAGGGGGTCTTCCCCCACAATCGTTCTCTTACAGAAGAAGATGAGATGGAGGAGGAGAGGCGCTTGGCATATGTGGGTATTACGCGTGCAGAACAACGCCTGTACCTTACCAATGCCCACATGCGGACACTGTTTGGCAGGATGAATGTTAATCCAGAATCGCGCTTTATCGATGAAATTCCTAAAGAGCTCATTGAAAGGGAAGAAAATGAGCGTTCTCTTAGCTGGGGAGGTGGAATATCTTCGAGATCCAGCATGTCTGTTCAGTCCGCTTCTCCAGCACCTGTCGTACCAATCCAAAGGCGTTCTATGATACCGAAGAAAAATGATAATGGTGAAAGCCATTGGGCTGTCGGAGAACGTGTCAATCATAAAAAATGGGGAGAAGGCACTGTGGTGAGTATTAAAGGGGAAGGTAAATCCATGGAATTAGACATTGCCTTTGCCAATCCAATAGGCGTTAAACGTTTGTTAGCTAGCTTTGCGCCTATCGATAAATTATAAAGAATCGCAGAGTGGTGAAAGAGGGTTATTTAACTAAGCATTAAAAAGGAGAGATTGTATGGATCAAGGGCTCATAAAGCAGGTGAAAGCTTTACGTGAGCAACTGAATAAGTATGGGCATGACTATTATGTGCTGGACCGCCCAAGCGTGCCAGATTCAGAATATGACCGTCTAATGACCGAGCTTATTGCCGTTGAGACAGAACATCCAGAGCTTATTGTCCCTGACTCTCCTACACAGAGAATCGCTGCCGCCCCTGCAGAAGCTTTTAATAAGGTGATACATCGGACACCTATGATGAGCCTTGGAAATGCCTTTAATGAACAGGATATCCGTGACTTTGACCGTCGAGTGAGGCAGATTGTCGGTGATCAGGTGACCTATGTCTGTGAATTAAAGATTGATGGTTTAGCTGTATCTCTCAGCTATGAAAAGGGTCAGCTGGTTCTCGGAGCCACTCGGGGGGACGGAACGACAGGCGAGGATATTACTCAAAATTTGCGAACGATTCCTTCTATTCCTCTAAAATTAGTTGAGCCAATTAATCTAGAAGTGCGTGGGGAAGCTTATATGCCGAGACGTTCTTTTGAAGACCTGAATCGGCAACGTGAGAAGGTGGAGCAGCCCCTTTTTGCGAATCCACGTAATGCCGCTGCCGGTTCTTTAAGACAATTAGATCCTAAAATCGCTGCGAAGCGCAATTTAGATATCTTCCTGTATCAGATTGCTAATAGCTATGATCATTCGATAGAAAAGCATAGTGAGGGACTTGAATGGCTCCAATCTGTTGGATTAAAGACAAACCCAGCGTGGCGATGCTGTAGCTCCATAGATGAGATCATCACATTCATTGACTATTGGGTGGAACAGCGTCCCAGCTTAACCTATGATATTGATGGCATTGTCATTAAAGTTGACCCTCTTGATCAACAGCAGGTCCTAGGCTTTACTGCAAAAAGCCCAAGGTGGGCAATTGCCTATAAATTTCCTGCTGAAGAAGTCGTGACAACACTTGAAGACATAGCGTTGACTGTTGGACGTACAGGAGTGATCACTCCCACTGCGATTCTCGCACCTGTTTCAGTCGCTGGAACAACAGTTCAACGCGCTTCTCTCCATAATGAAGATTTCATTTGTGAAAAGGATATTCGTATTGGGGATCATGTTGTAATCAAAAAGGCGGGGGATATCATTCCTGAGGTTGTTAATGTCTTAACCGATCAACGAACTGGAAAGGAAACGCCTTTTCATATGCCGGAGACCTGTCCAGAATGCAACAGTGATTTGGTACGCCTGGAAGGAGAAGTGGCTTTGCGTTGCATTAATCCTAAGTGTTCAGCGCAAATTCGTGAGGGGCTCATCCATTTTGTTTCAAGAAATGCCATGAATATTGACGGTTTAGGAGAAAAAGTAATCACTCAACTCTTTAAAAAAGAATTGATTGAGGATGTTGCTGATCTCTATCAGCTCACCTTTGCCGACTTGATCACTATGGAACGCATGGGAGAAAAGTCTTCAACGAATTTGCTAGAGGCGATCAACATATCGAAGCAAAATTCATTGGAGAAATTGCTTTTTGGTTTGGGCATTCGTTTTATCGGGGAAAAGGCTGCACGCACATTGGCAGAAGCTTTTCAGACTATTGATGCGCTCATGATTGCATCACGGGATGAGCTATTAGCTGTTGACGAAATTGGTGAGAAGATGGCGGACTCCATCCTTACCTTTTTCCAAAATGAAGATTTCCTTACCTTAATTGATGAGTTGAAATCCCATGACGTGACTATGACTTATACTGGTGCCACCATTCGTCAGGAGGATGTTGCTGATTCCTCGTTTGCTAATAAGACCATTGTATTAACGGGTAAGATGGGGCAGCTGTCACGTCACGATGCTCAGGAGAAAATCAAGCAGCTGGGCGGAAAGGTTACCTCAAATGTGAGCAAAAAGACAGATTTGGTCATCGTTGGTGAGGGAGCAGGATCAAAGTTTGAAAAGGCGCAAAGTCTGAATATAGAAGTATGGGATGAGGCACAATTTATGGCAGCGTTAGAGGAAGCGGCTGTTAACCAATAGTAATAGTGACCCATCGTTCGTGGCATAAAAAAATGATCGTGGTAAAATGTATTTTGAGTCAGCGAGGCATCGGTAGCTGTTGAATAGATTAAAGAAGGTTTTTCAGTCTAGCGATGTCTTCATCAGATCGTGTCTAGGTGGGGGAGCGGCGTCAGTCACATCGTACAAATGAGGAGTTGACAGTTTTGAAACGAGTGTTTTTAGGATTGTGCCTGTTGTTTGTGTTGGTTGGAACAACAGCATGCACCATGCCATGGTCTCAGAATGATAAGCAGCAAATGTTAAAACACACACAAAAAAGCAAAAATGAGAATGTTACCATTGTGTCACCAGATAGCAAAAAGGATTATCAATTTTGGCATTCAAATAAGACAAGTCCTTCGCGCGGATATATTACGTTCGGCGTCAATAATCGCTTAGACATTAATGAATTGGAAACGGGGTTGATGCGCCTATCTAAAAGTGTCTATGACCCTGGCAAATATTATTTTCAAAGCGGTGACTATATCAGTACGGATTTGATTAATGAAATGCTTGCTCGCAAGCCTGGGAAAGGACAATCCTCGGATCTGCCTAGCGTCAATAAGCAGGGATTAAATCCTTCTTATGGAAAAGGAAGCGATATTGGACAGCAAGCTGCTGATAAACCAAAAGAATTGAGTTATGTATTAGAGCAGGATTATCTATCGAAAAATGGTAAATTAGGTGGGATTTCATTAGCTATATCGATGAATTCCGTCTACAGCCAAAGCATTTTTTATAACAAGACGGGAAAGACCTACCCTGTTGACGTGACTTTAAATAAAAATGAGCAGATGCAAAAAGGAAAGAGCTATGCGAACGAAGTCTTGCAACGCATCCGTCAGGTTAAGGGATTAGAAGATGTACCTGTGTTTATTGCTTTATATATAGAATCAGCTCCTGGCTATGATGCACCTGGGCATTTTTACGCTGTTGGAACGGCGGGTGATTCGGCACATTCTATTAACAAATGGAAGAGTACAGGTGAGAATAACATCCTCTTTCCTTCAGACGAAGCGGATAATCATTATGCGGATTATAGTGGTAAATTTCAAAAGTTTAAGAGTAAAATAACAAGTTATTTTCCAAATTATACGGATGTCATTGGTCAAGGTTTCATCGTAGGAAATAAACTTCAAAATTTGACGATGACCATCACCATTAATTTCTTTGATGAAACAGAGGTTGTCTCGTTTGCCAACTATATATCGAGCTTATTGCAGAATAATAATCCTTTTGACGTTCCTATTCAAATCAATATCGGTGATTCAACATCTCAGCCTGAAGCCGTTATTGTTGAACAGCCTGGTATGGATAAACCTTTTGTTTATGTCTACGGTGCCACACACTAATATGAAAAAGGTTCATGGTGTCTTATAGAAAGAACGATAGCGAAAGTGGGGTTTGTGAGATAGCTGAGATGATATGAAGAAGTGAGTGGCTAGTGTGAAGCCGGTAATGAACCGGGGTTATGCTAGCCTCTTTTTGTTGATGCTTAGTGTTTGTTCTGGTGAGCGGGGCAAGCAAAGACATCAGGAAAAGGCATAACGTACGCTGAATGAATCAGATTTACAGTGGTTTGTTGGCTTGTCTCGTTAACTAATTCCTTTATCAAATCTTCAAGTGAGATCAGATTTTTAAGCTGAGATATGTTATATTCATAGGAAGGGCAAAAAATGGTGACACTGTTTTTTGTGAGTTATTTTTTGGATAGGGGCATGCTTGGAAGCATGAGGTGTTAGTCATGGATCAGCAGTTAAACATAGCGTTTGTAGCAGATAAAGGCAATAAAATTGCTTTTTTTCTTTGGTTGACCCATTCCAATGGGACTATCGCACGGACACTCAATAAAACGATAAACAAACAGCTTTCTGCTAGTGGGGCATGGCGAGAGTTTTTGGAAAATACGCAAGCTGTTTCGGGAAAAATTGAGTTAGAAAAAGAACAGCGTGTTAGCACTGAGGGTATCTATATCTCAATGGAGGCAGCCTTTGAATTATTGCTATCTAAGCAATTATTACATGCGCTACCACGGTGGATCGTACCAGGGGAATCTTGCCGCTTTTTTGAGGAATTGGCAAGCGGGGTTTCATTATTGCTTGAGAATGGTCATTTTTACCCGATGGTTACGGTTATTCACAACGATAGTATGGCTTATTTCTCTGCACAATGGGTGTTGCGGAAGGCGTTGCTGAAGGATTCAGGCACGCTGGTGCGTTGGCTTCATCGCATTCCAGAAGAAGCCCTATCACCGACCTCTGTGGCTCATCTTCCACTGAGGCGTTGGTTGTACGCTGTGTTAGATAGCTGGGTAGATCATTTGGTTCGCCATTATGGTACTTCTAGCTATCAATATGATCTGATGGATTGGACGGAGAAAGATTTTTATAAAAAGAAAACGGTGGAGTGGTTTTATCACTTGATGACACAGCCGCTTCCTTATTACAAAATGACTGAAGATCCACATGAAATGAATAACTACCTTGCCTTTCAAAAGGACGCACGCGAGTTGATTCAAGTTGGTTATGAGTTGGAAACAGAGCGTGAAATCGTAGCGTTTAAACGAGCGTATCTTGAAGAAGGCTTGGAGCCTATTCAGATTGATCTTCACTTTAGTCCACAGAACAGAACATACCCCTTTACTGCTGGCGCAGAATGGCAGGCGGAGCTTATTATTCGAGCTTTCAAGGGATCAAAGCATCACCTAGAGTATGTGTCACTTGAGGAACTGCTTGAAGGGAAGGAAAAGCGCCTTATGCAATGGGTATATGAGCGCATTGATTATTTGACTTTATATAATAAACGCTTGAGGAAGCTACAGCTCCATCCAGATGTGACATTGCGCACACATGAGGTGCTTGATCTGTATAAATATCAGGAAGCTTTGAAAGAAGAAGCTGTGCAAATGCTATTTCCTGAATGGTTGCAAATTCGTGACAATAGCAAGGATAGCGTGCAGGTCAACGTTGGTATCGGGACGAATGCTTCTGCCTTTACGTTAGATTCTATTGTGGATTTTGATTGGCGGATTTCGATTGGTGATTTGATCTTAAGTGCTGAACAGTTTGAAAGCCTTGTTCGTGAACAAAGACGCTTTCATCACAATGGAAGTGAATGGGTTGAACTGCCCTTAGAACAGCTAAATAAGCTTTATGGTCAATTGCGAGCGACAGGGATGAAGCTGAATAAAAGCGCACCCTTCGCTGATGCTTTGAAGTTTTCTCTAGCTGAAAAGGATGATCGTTCCAATCAAATTGCTATTCAGCTGGATGCTAAGCTGGATGATTATCTTACGATGCTCATACGTCCACCTGAAAAAAATAAAAGCGTGCCACTTGGCTTAAATGGTGAGTTGCGTCTCTATCAAAAGCGTGGCTATAGCTGGCTATCACAGTTAAAAGAAAACGGTGTTGGTGGTTGTCTAGCTGATGATATGGGCTTGGGTAAGACGATCCAAACCATCGCTTATCTACTTAAGCATTATAGCGATCATCCTGATGAACCTGCGCTCATTGTTTGTCCGACTTCCGTAATTGGAAATTGGGTAAATGAAGTCAAGGCTTTTGCACCTGATTTGATTGTGTATGTTCATCATGGTTCGAATCGTGTGACGGCGAAGGGCTTAGAAGATCGATTAACAGATGTTGATGTCGTGATTACTAGCTATACATTGATCGTTAATGATGATAACTATCTTGCCAGGCAGGTGTGGTCCGCACTTATTTTGGATGAAGCTCAGGCTATTAAGAATCCCTCGGCAAAGAAAACGCAATCCTTGCGCCATTATATTGCAAGGCACCGCATTGCTTTAACAGGAACGCCGATTGAAAATCGCTTGGAGGAGCTCTGGTCCATCATGGATTTTCTTAATCCGGGTTATTTGGGGTCACTTGCGAGTTTTCGGAGAGAATTTATCACCCCTATTGAAAGACATGGTGATGAGGGCAAATCGCTCCTGCTTAAACGCTTGATTCAGCCATTCCTGTTGCGTCGAGAAAAAACGGATCGTCGCATTATTAAGGATCTCCCTGAAAAAAATGAAGAAAAAATTCTGTGCCATTTAACAGATATTCAGGCTTCTCTTTATCAGAATGTCGTGGGAGATTTGAAAACACATCTATCCGAGGCAAAGGGTATTCATCGCAAGGGTCTTATTTTATCTACTTTGACACGTTTAAAGCAAATTTGTGATCATCCATGTCTTGTAGTAAATGAAGACATGGAGAGGGTGACCTCGGGGAAGCTTGCTAGCTTGTTTGGGATTGTTGATGGGATTTTAGAAGAAGATCAAAGTGTGTTGGTCTTTACACAGTATGTCAAGATGGGACATATGTTAATCCGTTTGCTTGAGCAAAAGTATAAGGATGTGTCGATGCAGTTTTTGCATGGTGGTGTGCCTGTTTCTAAGAGAGAGAAGATGATACAACAGTTTCAGAATAATAGGCAGAAAGGTGTCTTTGTTCTTTCACTTAAGGCGGGAGGATTTGGGCTTAATTTAACCAATGCCAATCATGTCATTCACTATGATCGTTGGTGGAATCCAGCAGTGGAGGAGCAGGCAACTGATCGCACCTACAGAATTGGTCAAGAGCGCAATGTCCATGTCTATAAGCTCATTTCCGAGGGAACGCTTGAGGTGCGTATTGATGAGCTGATTGAGAAGAAAAAGAGCCTGGTAGGGCAAATTTTAGGCAGTGGAGAAGGCTGGGTAACAGAGATGTCTGATAAGGAAATTCTAGAGCTTATTCAGCTGAGGAAGCAGGTGGTTAGTTGATTACCGGAGTTGCTGATATCACGTCAGATCGTGATCTGAAAGAATGGCTCAATCGCTTCTTTGCCTTGACAGATTCTCAACGAAGATTACGGGGATTTACTCTATATAATCAACATGCTGTTTTAGATTTTCAGGATAAGATTTTTGGCTTTACGGCTACAGTCAATGACTCAAAAAAGTACAGTATTTCTGCTTTTTTTGAAGGAGTGAATAAGACGGGGCTTCCCCATTTAGATAAAGCGCTCTTCACGTGTTCCTGTTCAGATGACGCGGTGATTTGTGATCATACAATTGCTGCTGTTATCAAATGGGCTGTCGACATGGATGAGAAATGGAAGATGACCAAGAAGCTGACGACGATGAGCCAGCGCCGGTCAGCGACTCCTTCCACTTTGAAAAAGCTTGGGGAATTGGCTCAAAAAAGTCCGCCTGTCAGTTTTTCAAAAGACAATCGCTTGGACTGGGTGTTTCAGCCTTATATAGATGAGGTCATGCACAGTATTCAAAAGGCGATCAAGAGAGAAATGAAATGAGGGATTTTCCTACGTGCACATCGCGCGGGGATAAGCCTTTTGTTGCTTATTATCCGTGTGTTTTGGTATTATTTAACTATTAGTGTATGGTGTGGTGGAGGTGAAAGCATGACAGAGATTTCAAAGGAACAAATCAAATATATTGCTCATTTAGCACGTTTAAATTTTACAGAAGAAGTTGAGGCATTTGCGAAGGATCTGGGAGATATCATTGACTTCGCAGGACAGCTCAATGAACTGGATACTGAAGATATTGAAGAAACCACTCACGTTCTTGACATGACAAATGTCCTTCGTGAGGATGTTGTACATGATGCGCTCGATCGTGAGCAGGCGCTAAAAAACGCTCCCGCACAACAGGATGGACAAGTCAAAGTCCCGAAAGTCATCGGTGATTAATGAAAAAAGGAGGGAAATCGCTTGGTCCTATTTGATGAGAGCTATAAAGCTTTGCAGGATAGATTACATAGTAAGGATCTTTCCGTTACAGAATTGATAGATGAAGTTTATGAAAATATTGAGAAAATCGATGGGAGCATTCACGCTTTTTTAACTTTAAATGAAGAAGTGGCACACGAGCAAGCACGAGCATTGGATGCGGAAAGTGGTCAAGCACATAAAGCATTATTTGGTCTTCCCGTTGGTGTGAAGGATAATATTGTTACCAAAGGTTTAAAAACGACAGCTGCAAGCCAGATTCTTGCGAACTTCGAACCGCTTTATGATGCCACGGTTGTTGAACGTATTCAAGATCAGCAAGGCATTGTCATTGGTAAGCTTAACATGGACGAGTTTGCGATGGGCTCTTCTAATGAAAATTCCAGCTTTTATACAACGCGAAATCCCTGGGATTTAAATCGGGTACCAGGAGGCTCTAGCGGTGGCTCAGCGGCAGCAGTTGCCGCTCGCATGGTGCCATTTTCTCTTGGCTCTGACACAGGTGGTTCTATTCGTCAGCCAGCCGCTTTTTGTGGCGTTGTAGGGATGAAACCAACCTATGGTCGTGTCTCACGGTCTGGTTTGATTGCCTTTGCTTCTTCACTGGATCAAATTGGACCGCTCACAACAACAGTTGAAAATAATGCCCATCTTTTACAAGCCATTTGTGGCGTTGATCCTCAAGATTCGACATCGGCTGCGATTGATGTCCCGGACTTTACAAAAGCGTTGACTGGAGAAGTAAGAGGACTGCGCATTGCCGTACCGAAGGAGTATTTAGACGAAGGTATAAGCGAAGGGGTAAGCTTAGCCGTTAAAAAAGCTATTGCTCAATTGGAATCTCTAGGAGCTTTCGTTGAGGAAGTATCGCTTCCACATTCGAAATATGCCGTTGCGACTTATTATTTATTAGCTTCGTCAGAGGCATCAGCGAACCTCGCTCGCTTTGATGGTGTGCGCTATGGTATGCGTATAGAAGCGGATAATTTGGTGGATATGTATAAACAGACACGTAGCGAAGGCTTCGGTGCTGAGGTCAAGCGTCGCATCATGCTGGGAACCTTTATGCTCAGCTCAGGTTACCATGATGCTTATTATCAAAAGGCGCAAAAGGTCAGGACACTTATCAAGCGTGATTTTGAGAAAATTTTTGAAAACTTCGATGTTGTTATAGGACCGACAACGCATACGACTGCCTTTAAGCTCCGTGAAAAGATTGATAATCCATTGGCGATGTACGCGAATGATATTTTGACCATTCCTGTCAATCTCGCCGGGTTACCAGCGATAAGTGTACCATGTGGTCTGGCAGAGGGGCTTCCTGTTGGGTTGCAGATTATTGGTAAGCCATTTGATGAAGCGACCGTCTATCGTACCGCACATGCTTATGAACAAACGGTTAATTTTAAGTTGGCGCCGTCTTTAGAAGGGGTGAATGCTTAATGAATTTTGAGACAATCATCGGACTTGAAGTCCATGTGGAATTGAAAACCCATTCTAAAATTTTTTGTGGCTGTTCAACCGAGTTTGGTGCACCACCCAATACGCATACGTGTTCAGTTTGTTTAGGACATCCAGGAGTCTTGCCTGTTTTAAACAAGCAAGCTGTTGATTTTGCTATGCGTGCGGCGATGGCATTGAATTGTGAGATTACTACGGATACTAAGTTTGATCGCAAAAACTATTTTTATCCTGATAATCCAAAGGCTTATCAAATCTCTCAGTTTGACAAACCTATTGGTGAGCATGGTTATATTGAGATTGAAGTGGGCGGCAGAAGAAAGCGGATTGGCATTACCCGTCTGCATCTTGAAGAGGACGCAGGCAAGCTGACTCACACAGAGGAGGGCTCTTTAGTTGACTTTAATCGTGTGGGGACACCACTGATTGAGATCGTTTCTGAACCGGACATGCGTACGCCTGAGGAAGCCTATGCCTATCTTGAAAAATTGAAAGCGATCATGCAATACACGGGTGTGTCCGATTGCAAAATGGAGGAGGGTTCTCTGCGCTGTGACGCTAACCTTTCCTTGCGTCCCTATGGTCAAGAAATGTTTGGAACAAAGACAGAGCTGAAGAACCTCAATTCCTTTAGCTATGTGCAAAAAGGTCTTGAGTTTGAGCAAGTCCGTCAAGAGCGTGTCTTGCTTACCGGTGGTGTTATCGGGCAGGAGACGCGTCGCTTTGATGAAGCGACGAAGGAAACCATCCTTATGCGTGTGAAGGAAGGGTCGGATGATTACCGTTACTTCCCAGAGCCTGATCTTGTCAAGCTTCATATTGATGATGCTTGGAAGGAAAAGGTTCGCACCGAAATTCCTGAGCTTCCGGATGCTCGTAAAGAGCGCTATATCAATGAATTTGGGATTCCTGCTTATGATGCTACGGTATTAACACAAACCAAATCGATAGCAGATTTCTTTGAAAATACGATACAGGCGGGTGCCGATTCCAAGCAAGCGGGCAATTGGCTTATGGGTGAGGTTTCTGCTTATCTTAACAATGAAAATAAAGAAATTGAGGATGTACCACTCACATCTGAATCTCTTGCTAAGATGATTCAACTCATTGAAAAAGGAACGCTCTCTTCCAAATTGGCAAAGAAGGTTTTTAAAGAGTTGATCACCACAGGTGGTGATCCAGAGAAAATCGTTCAAGAAAAGGGTTTAGTACAAATTTCAGACGAAGGAGCGCTGAAGGATATCATTATTCCCTTGCTCGATGCCAACAATCAATCCATCATTGACTATAAAAATGGGAAGGATCGTGCTCTTGGTTTCCTCGTTGGTCAGGTCATGAAGCTGACCAAGGGTCAAGCCAACCCACCAATGGTGAATAAAATCATTTTAGAAGAAATGGAGAAAAGATGATAAAGTAATTGGGTCCTGCTATTAATCCAAGTATGAAGTGATTGGACGTGATTGACATCTCACTATTGAGATGGAAATGTGTATATTTTTTTTAAATATGACATAGTATGTTTATTAGACTGCTTCCCTAAATGCTTTCTTTTTGGGTGTCATTCCACTATAATGTAAAGTTAAAGTAGATGAGCAGCTTTCCTCACTATCGGGAGCTGCCTTTTTATGGACGGTAGAGAGATTTTTTTAATTTCACATGAAGGTGATTAATATGAAGCGAGCTAGATTAATTTATAATCCGACTTCAGGTCGGGAACTTATGAAGCGCAACCTCCCCTATATTCTCGAACGATTAGAGGGCGCTGGTTATGAAACCTCATGTCACGCAACCAAGGGGGTAGGAGACGCGACGACAAGTGCACGGAAGGCTGTGCAACATGGCTTTGATTTGGTCATAGCTGCGGGGGGAGATGGCACGCTTAATGAGGTGGTCAATGGCATGGCTGAACAGCCTAATCGTCCCGAGCTCGCCATCATTCCCATGGGAACAACGAATGATTTTGCGCGGGCGATTAACATGCCAAAGGATATTGAAAAGATTTGCGATATTTTGTGCGAGGGATACGAGGTTCCTATGGATATCGGTAAAGTCAACCATCACTATTTTATTAATATCGCAGGAGGTGGCAAGCTGACAGAGCTCACCTATGAGGTTCCAAGCAGGCTGAAAACGATGATTGGTCAGCTTGCTTACTATATGAAGGGAATAGAAATGTTGCCTTTCATTCGACCAACGCATGTTCGCATTGAATATGATGGAAATTTTTTAGAAGAAGATATCATGCTGTTTTTTGTTACCAATACAAATTCGGTGGCTGGTTTTGAAAAAATCGCACCGAGTGCTTCTTATAATGATGGCATGTTTGATCTTGTAGTACTAAAAAAGTGTAATTTAGCTGAATTTATTCGCCTTGCTCGTCTGGCGCTTAAAGGCGAGCATATCGATGATCCCAAGGTTTTATATACCAAAGTAGCCCATGTCAAGGTTGATAATGAAGAAAAAATGCAATTAAACTTAGATGGTGAGTATGGCGGATTACTCCCAGGTGTATTTAACAGCCTGCCCCATCATTTCCGGGTTATTGTTCCAAAGGAAACAGCTGCTCGTTGGAATGAACATATAGCTGAAACAGTCGAAGAGAACGTATAGTAAACGGGGACAGAGTGTCTCTTGGTTCGTTTTCTGAGAGCCCAATAACTTAAAGTGAGTGAACATGATGATTGATGCGCTGCCAGTACAAAAAAATGATACGGTAGAAGTGACGTTTTCCGATCTGTCTCACGATGGTTTTGGTGTTGGCAAGGTGAATGAGTATACATTGTTTGTTCCGGATGTTCTGCCTGGTGAAACGGCGGAGGTCAAGGTGATAAGGGTAAAGCAAACCTATGGGTTTGGGAAAAAACTTAGAATTTTAAAAGAAAGCCCAGAGCGCATTGATGCACCTTGTGAGATCTATGGTCGTTGCGGTGGATGTCAGCTTCAGCACTTGAATTATAAAGGACAGCTTGATTATAAGCGTAAGCAAGTCAGTGAGGCGCTAGCACGGATAGGCGGCTTGGAGCATATTCCCGTGCTTCCTGTGTTGGGAATGGACGAGCCTTGGTATTACCGTAATAAAGCGCAGGTTCCCGTAGCTAGTCGTGAAGGTGAGCTGATCGCAGGATTTTATCAAAAGCGCAGTCATCATATCATTGATATGAATCACTGTCTCATTCAGGATTCTGTCAATGATGAAGTCATTCAAGAGGTCAAACGGATTGCTAGAACCTACGGTGTCCATCCGTATGATGAAGAAAAGCACCGTGGAACGCTACGGCATATTGTGGTTAGGATCGGTAAAATCAGTGGTGAGCTGATGGTTGTGCTGATCACCAATGGACATGATCTACCCTTTAGAAAAAAATTCATTCAGGAATTGTCAACAAAGTTTCCACAGATCAAATCCATTGCTCAAAATATTAATACGAAGAGAACGAATACCATTTTCGGTAAGGAAACTCGAATTCTCTGGGGAAGAGATGTGATTTACGATCAAATTGGAACGGTAAAGTTCGTGATCTCACCGAATTCCTTTTATCAAGTAAATCCTGATCAAACGCATGTACTCTATGAGAAGGTATTGGAATACGCTGAACTGAATGGTGAGGAAACTGTCGTCGATGCCTATTGTGGAATTGGGACAATCTCTTTGTTTCTTGCTCAAAGGGCTGGTCGTGTTTATGGGGTTGAAATCGTCCCCGAAGCGATTGAAGATGCTAAGGTGAACGCAGAGTTAAACGGGTTGAGCAATGTCACGTTTGAAGTGGGTAAATCAGAGGATATCATTCCCGCATGGATAGAAAAAGGCATTACGCCGGATGTCATCGTTGTCGATCCTCCGCGCAAGGGTTGTGATCAGGCATTGTTAGACACTATTATTAAGATGCAGCCTGAACGCATGATCTATGTCTCATGTAATCCAGCGACATTGGCAAGAGACCTGCGCATTTTGGAAGCGGGCGGTTTTAAAACTGAAAGGGTTCAGCCCGTCGATATGTTTTCGCAGACGACTCATGTGGAGACTATAACGTTGCTACAACGACGAACTTTATAGAAATCTTTAATTTCAAGCACCTTCACAAGCATTTCGTGTTCGTAGGAGGGGGTGAAAAGAATAGAAATAAGGTACTGAAAAACCATATTCTTGTTTCGGTGGCAAGTGATCTGGGGTGTGAGGCCATCAGAGAATAATAAGCTTAAAGTAAACGGATAAATAATATAACCCCTTAAAGCCATAATAGCTAAGAAGGGAAGAACAATCATATAAATGCTTAGATTTGGAAGAAGTGATTAAGAAGTTGCTTCTAACAGATTGCTTGTATGAATTATTTCAAAATGAAAGGTTGTTATGCATTATGTCTAATAATCAAAATAAGGTTGTTGTAATTACAGGTGCTTCTAGTGGAATTGGAGAAGCAACAGCAAAATTATTAGCAAGAGATGGTGTAAAGTTGGTTTTAGGTGCTCGTCGAGAAACTCATTTGAAGAACTTAGTGAAAGAAATCGAAAAACTGGGTAGCGAAGCCGTATATGCTATAGTTGATGTAACAAAAGTAGAACAAGTAGAGGACTTAGCTAAATTAGCCATGGATAAATTTGGAAAGATTGATGTTTGGTTAAATAATGCTGGAATTATGCCACAATCATTATTAAAGCAAAAGAAAATAGAAGACTGGGATGCTATGATTGATGTTAATATTAAAGGAACATTGTATGGAATTGGAGCTGCACTTCCATTTATGGAGACACAAAATTCTGGACATATTATTAATATTTCATCTGTTGTCGGCCATATGGCACATGCAGGTAGCGCAGTTTACTCTGCGACAAAGTGGGCAGTACGTGCAATTAGTGAATCTTTACGAGAAGAGATGGCACAAAATGAAACCAATGTACGTGTAACAATTGTATCTCCAGGAGCTATCAAGACAGAATTGTTAGAATCCATAACCGATGAAGAAATGAAAGATAATGCTAAGAAATTCCAAGAAAATTTTGGCATTTCTGCAGATGGAGTGGCGTTGACAATTAAACAAGCGATTGACTTACCAGAAGATGCTACGTGGAACGAAGTTATTATTCGTCCAACGAAACAGATTATGTAAAAAAATACTCTACTCTATCCATGGAAGGATAGGGGAGTGGTGTCATTACATGAATATCATGAATGATGCGGAGCGTCATAACCTCACAAAGGGTTTATGTGGGCTAGACAGCTGAAAATTTATATATTATTAGACAGAATAAAACAGTTATTTACAAAATTTATTTAATGGCATATAATGGGTATGCATATAATCCCCTTTATATTTTTTAAACCCCTCCTATATTTGGAGGGGTTTTGTATGTTATTTAAAAAGGCATTGATGCCCATTTAATATATGCAGAAATCATCCGTGAAAATAGCAATTATAACCTGTTTTTTTATACACTATTCACTATAATTAAATATGAGTAAAGGTATAGAAAGAAGAGGCGTTGACTGAGTGGAAGTAGGTTATGAACTTAATAAACAACTTAGAGGACGGTGTATGACTTGAACACGAACAAAAAGTTACGGGCGCTTAGTTTAGGTGGTTTTTTGGTTAATGCAGATAATCGTGCTATTGCACCCATGTTACCAGCCATGGCAGTGGCTTTGAATACGACGACTACTCATGTGGCTTTACTTGTGACCGCCTATTCCATTCCTTATGGTGTATGCCAATTATTTTATGGCGCACTTGCTGAGAAATTAGGGAAAATAACTATCATTCTCGTATCCTTCTGTTTATTTGCGATAGGCACGATCATGTGTGGCATAGTTCATACGTATTCTTGGTTATTGGTACTGCGTGTTCTGACAGGTGCTTTTGCCGCAGGTATTATACCAACGACATTGGCTCAAATTGGAGATTGGTTTGAACGTTCAGAAAGACCACGTGCTATTGCTTTTTTTATGTCAGTTTCAACAACTGGTCAAGCATTAGGGATTGTGATTGGTGGATTAGTGGCGCAGTTTTTTTCATACCGTATTCTTTTCATTTTATTAGGGGTAGCGTGTATTCCTTCACTCATTTCCATTTATCGTGGACGAGATCGTGTGGCTCCAAAACCAATAAAAACAGAATCCATCCCATTTTATCAAAGATATCGCGAGCTTTTTCGTAATAGGAAATCTTGGCAAATTTATGGATTAGTTCTTTGTGAGGGGTTGGTATTTTTCGGTGGCTTTACTTTTCTAGGAGTATATGGCGTGACAACCCTTCATTTATCCTATCTCACCATAGGTATCTTGACGGCCACTTATAGTGTTGGGGCGGTTGTTGGAAGTAAGACCATTTCCAGGATGTTGGCACATATAGCAGCGGAAAAGATGCCTATGCTCGGCTCTGCCTTGATGATACTTGGATTTGGCATCATTTGGGTTTTGCCAAGCGTTGTTGCGTTAACCATTGGTTTTATTATTCTTGGTTTAGGATTTAGTTATTGCCATTCCACGTTACAAACTTTTGCGACGGATTTGTTACTAAACGGTAGAGCTATCGCAGTATCCATGTTTGCCTTTTCACTTTTTCTCGGGAGCGGGCTAGGACCTATTGGTCTAGGGAAAATTTTTGACGCGTATGGCTCAAGTGTCTTGTTAGGAATCGTGACAATAGGTACCGCCGTATTTTGTTGCTTATGTATGGTGCTTTTAAAGAAATCTGATAAACGATATGGAGATATAGAGCATTGATAGAGATTTAGGCTTAAGGATTTTTTACATAAAAATGAGCTGCATCCCCAAAAGTTAGAGTAACAATCTAACTTTAAGGTAGCTCTGGCTCTCGGTTTTTTTGCGTTTCAGACGCCTTGGTAAACCGGTCTACTGTGGAAAATGGGGGAGAGTTGAGCGGACGGGAATGTTAATCTGAAAATGAAAGGAACTGAAAAGCACATTATTCTCGAAGGTATGCTATTCTGTGGTTGTAACAAATAGAGTGACATCAAACATGAAAACAGCTTTTAACACAATAAAAAATAAAATTTGGAGGTCATGTAAAATGAGGATTGCAGTAATTTCTGCAAATGGTAAAGAAGGAAAGCTGATCGTCAAGGAGGCGCTGGAAAGAGGTCTGGATGTGACGGCTGTTGTTCGCAGCGACAATAAGAGTGCAACGGAGAAGGTTTTGAAAAAGGATCTATTTGACTTAACTGTTGCAGACCTGAAAGCATTCGATGTCGTCGTTGATTCCTTTGGCGTATGGACAGAAGACACCCTTCCGCAGCATAGCACTTCCCTGAAACATCTGTGTGATATGCTTTCTGGTACGGATACCCGTCTTCTGGTCGTGGGTGGTGCGGGCAGTCTGTATGTGAATCCGGAGCATACCGCTTGTGTTGTAGACGGACCGGATTTTCCGGATATGTTTAAGCCGCTGGCGGCAGCGATGGCAAAGGCGCTTGCTGAACTCCGTGAGAGGAAAGACGTAAAATGGACGTACATCAGCCCTGCGGTTGATTTTCAGGCAGATGGCGAGCGCACTGGAAAATATATTTTGAGCGGTGAGGAGCTGACACTTAACAATCGAAACGAGAGCATTATCAGCTATGCGGATTATGCAATTGCCATGGTAGATGAAGCAGTAAAAGGCACTCACATTCAGCAACGTATTTCTGTTGTAAGAGCTTAATAAAAAACAGTCAAATTAAATATATAAAACGATGCACCTCGAGACGGTTGTATTGCTGTAAAGGGTTGAGGAATAAGGACCACTGAAAATATTGATGAGTAAGGCATTTTTGAGAGTTGGAATATTCGTTAAATTATGATACTTTTATAGAGGATTCCTACAATAGTGATAGCAATTATAAATTAAATGAAATAATTGAACTAAAGGATTTAAAAAAAGCAAAGGTTTATGAGACTTTATCTTTTAATATTCAAAGTTTAAATTTAGATGAACTAAAGAGATTTTTAATTGATGATTTAGAGGAGTTAAAGGAAAAAGGAGAAATAAAATTAAGCACGGAATTAAGAAGATTATTACTTTTATATGATATTTTAAAAAATACAAAAGGGACAACGCCTAACCACTAGGTGTGATTGCCATTGCCCCCCTGCTTAACGCCTATTTCTAATTATTATTATAACCTTTAGAAATATGATGTCAATTATATCATGTTAATATTATTGAACATCTTGTTACATTTATACGTATTTCCTTTTTATTTTTAGTATGGATTATTTTTATTCAAAACTAATAAAAAAATATATTTCTGTTGAATTAAATGAAGCAACATATGAGTACGAATGGGCAATGAATAGAGCTAATTTGGATTCAAGATTTAAATGAAAATCCGGATGAACTATTAAGAAAAAAAAGATAAAGAAGTGTTATTAAATATAAGAAAATAATTAAAAATGATTTAAAGTTAAGTGAGGTTAGAATAATTGCCAAATGATTTAATTTTTTTTTGATATGTTTTCATAGACGGCTCGCCCGGCTCTAGGATGGCTTATTTTGAGAAAATGGTTTTTACTATCTTAAATGGTTTGTTGTATAGCTGCTTTCATCATTTTCACATAATCCCCGATATATTCGGGGGCATCCTTTCCGTGTTTCTCAAGCAGTTTGATCATTGCCGAGCCGATAATCGCGCCATCTGATATATCCGCCATCTTTTTCGCCTGTTCGGGTGTGGATATGCCAAAACCGATAGCGCAAGGCACCTCTGTGTGTTCACGGACAACTTTCACAATAGATGAGAGATCGGTTGTTATCTCGCTGCGTATTCCGGTCACGCCGAGGCTGGAAACAATATAAATAAAGCCTTCAGCTTCTCTTGCAATCATGGCAATGCGATTTTCTGAGGTGGGGGCAATCAGTGAAATTAAATCAATAGTGTATTGACGACAAATCGGCTGAAATTCCTCCTTTTCCTCAAAAGGCAGATCGGGCAGAATTAGACCATCGATGCCGATTTCATAACAAGTGGAAATGAATTTTTCTGCACCATAGGAGAACACAACATTGGCGTAGGTCATAAACACAATAGGAACAAAAACATCACGGCGTAGTTCTTTCACAAAATCAAAAATCTTGTCGGTGGTAATACCATCTTTTAATGCTCGCAAATTTGCCCCTTGAATCACTGGACCTTCCGCTGTTGGGTCAGAAAATGGAATACCGAGCTCAATAAGGTCAGCACCGTTTTCGACAGCAGCACGAACAGTAGCTGCCGTAGTTTTCAAATCTGGATCTCCACAGGTGATGAAAGCAATAAACGCCTTCCCGTTTGCAAAAGCATTTTTTATATTACTCATAGATATCCTCGCCTCTGTACCGGGCAATAGCAGCACAATCCTTGTCGCCTCTGCCCGAAATAGTCATCACAATTATTTGGTCTTTGTCCATTTGCCGTGCAAGGTTCAATGCGTAGGCCACCGCATGAGCTGATTCGATAGCCGGGATAATTCCCTCTGTTTTGGATAGATATTCAAAAGCGTTGACTGCCTCGTCATCGGTTACAGGTACATATTCCGCTCTGCCAATGTCGTTCAGGTGTGCGTGTTCGGGACCGACACCTGGATAATCCAGTCCTGCCGAAATGGAATATACGGGGGCAATCTGACCGTCTTCATCTTGACAAAAATAGGACTTCATGCCGTGAAAAATACCTATCTTGCCAGTGTTGACCGTGGCCGCCGTTTCAAAGGTATCAATCCCTCTGCCTGCCGCTTCGCAGCCGATAAGTCGCACCGCCGTATCCTCAATGAAGTGATAAAAACTGCCGATGGCGTTGGAGCCTCCACCTACACAAGCAATCACTGCATCAGGTAGACGACCTTCCCTTTGTAAAATCTGTTCCTTCATTTCCTTTGAAATGACTGCCTGAAAATCACGGACAATCGTGGGAAAGGGATGGGGTCCCATGACGGAACCAAGGCAATAGTGAGTGTCCGAAACACGGCTTGTCCACTCACGCATCGCTTCAGAAACGGCATCCTTTAAGGTTGCTGTTCCTGACTTTACAGAAATGACCTCTGCTCCTAGCAGGCGCATACGGTACACATTGAGTGCTTGCCGAATGGTATCTTCTTCTCCCATGAATACGACGCATTCCAATCCCATCAATGCTGCAGCGGTTGCGGTGGCAACACCATGCTGTCCTGCGCCTGTTTCGGCAATCAAACGGGTTTTCCCCATTTTTTTTGCTAGAAGTGCCTGACCGAGGACATTGTTGATTTTGTGTGCGCCAGTGTGGTTCAAATCCTCACGCTTTAGATAAATTTTTGCTCCGCCTAAATCTTCTGTCATTTTTTTGGCAAAGTAAAGGCGTGAGGGTCTGCCGGCGTATTCGTTGAATAGCTCTGTAAGTTCACGATTGAACTCGGGATCGACTTTGTAATAGTCGTAGCCTTCTTCTAATTCTATAATCGCATTCATCAATGTTTCAGGTATATACTGTCCACCGTGAATGCCAAATCGTCCAGTTTGATTGGGCATTTCTTTTTCACCTTTTCCGTTTATAACAGCGTAAATGAATTCACGCCTGTTATTTTTTATCTTTACACTCGTTGCCTTCAATCACTAAATTGACATTCAAAGCATGCGGCAATAGTTCCATTTAAAAAAATAGCACCGATTTTGTACCTTTCATTGCTCTAGGATGCAGTGGAGGTAAGATGTTCGATTGGATTTTTATCAAAAGTTTCAGTGGATCATTTTTCTTAGCGGGTGGTCTTAGTACCTATAATGTCACAGATGCAGTCTCAGTTTATATCATCCGCAAAACTTTATTTTTGTCATCGTCTACCGCGCAACTCGTCAAGTCTTGCTTTTTTATCTTCCGCTCTCATTAACGTTTCGCCGATCAGCACGGCATCTGCTCCTATTTCTTCAATTCTTGCCACGTCCTCACGAGAGGACACGCCGCTTTCAGAAACGAAAATCACGTCAGAGGGTATTAATTCACGAAGTTTACGGCTATTTTCCGTATCCACTGAAAAATCTTTGAGGTTACGGTTGTTGACGCCGAGTATTCTTGCGCCTGCATTGAGCGCCATTTGTACCTCTTTATCATCATGTGTTTCCACCAATGCCGAAAGGCCAAGAGTATCACAAATAGCGATATAATCTTTGACAGCTTCTTCGGAGAGGATCGAACAAATGAGCAATACGGCTGATGCACCTAAGAGTTTTGCTTCATAAATCATATACTCATCTACGGTAAAATCTTTACGCAGACAGGGGGTGCTGACAGCATCGGTAATTTCTTTTAAGTATTGATCGCTGCCGAGAAACCATTTTGGCTCAGTCAAGACAGAGATGCAATCTGTTCCTGCCTTTTCATAATCCTTTGCGATTTGTAGATACGGAAAATCCGGTGCGATCAAGCCCTTAGAAGGCGATGCTTTTTTACATTCGCTAATAAAGGACATACCGTCGCCTTTCAAAGCCTTTTCAAATTCAAAATCTTGTTTTGGCAGAGAGAATGCTTTCTGCTGGATTTCGTCAAGGGAAAGAGTTTCCTTGGCTGTTTGGCATCTTTGTTTTGCGTAGTCAGCTAATTCGTCGAGTATTGTCATGATTGTTGCCTCCTGAGTGTTGATTTTAATAAATCGATTCAATGTTTCAAGAGCTTTACCGGAATTGATAAACTTGGTGGCAAGTGCACTATATTTTGCTGTAGTTTTCTTTTTGCGACTACAATGTTTCAGCTGTATTCATCAGTATTTTGGGCGTGTACCATCCACCGTGAATGTCAAATTGTCTAGTTTGATTGGGTAGTTATTGTTCATTTTTTGCCTGCACAACAGCGCCAATGAATTCACGCATCTTATTTTTATCTTTACACCCGTTGCTTTCAATTCCTGAACTGACATCCAAAGCATATGGTTGTAGTTCCGTGACTGCATCTGCGACATTATGGATAGTAAGACCGCCTGCTAAGAAAAATGGTCTGCTGAAATTTTTGATGAGCGTCCAATCGAATACCTTGCCACTACCACCTTCTGAAGCATCGAGAAGTACAAAATCGGCGCAGCTGTTTTTAGCCAGCTCTATATCATTCGCACAGTTGATTTTGAATGCTTGAACCAAAGGTTTTTCCGTAAAAGTACGTAAGCACCTTATGTATTCTGCATTTTCGTCACCGTGCAGTTGTGCCATATCAAGTGTTCCGTCATTCAAAAGCTGTACAATTATTTCAGGATTTTCGTTTGAAAATATACCCACTGTAAAGATGTTAGAATCCAATTTTTTCTTTAATACCCGTGCTTTTTCGGGGCTGATGTATCGGCGACTTTGAGGGACGAAAACAAAGCCAATGTAATCAGGAAGCAGTTCATTTGCATAAACAATATCTTCGTCCCTTGTCAATCCGCAAAATTTTATTTTTGTCACAGTCTACCGCGCAACTCGTCAAGTCTTGCTTTTTTATCTTCCGCTCTCATTAACGTTTCGCCGATCAGCACGGCATCTGCTCCGATTTCTTCAATCCTTTGCACGTCTTCGCGAGAGGATACGCCACTTTCAGAAACGAAAATCACACTAGAGGGTATTAATTCACGAAGTCTCTGACTATTTCCCGTATCCACTGAAAAATCTTTGAGGTTACGGTTGTTGACACCCACTATTCTTGCGCCTGCATTCAGTGCCATCTGCACCTCTTTTTCATCATGTGCTTCCACCAATGCTGAAAGTCCTAAACTATCACAAAGAGTGATGTGATTTTTAATGGCCTCTTCAGAGAGGATCGAACAAATGAGCAATACGGCTGATGCTCCTAGCAGTTTTGCTTCATAAATCATGTAGTCATCCACTGTAAAATCTTTGCGCAGGCAAGGTATGCTGATAGCATCGGTAATTTCTTGTAAGTATTGATCGCTGCCGAGAAACCATTTTGGTTCAGTCAGTACTGAGATACAGTCTGCCCCTGCTTTTTCATAGTCCTTGGCAATTTGTAGATATGGAAAATCCGGTGCAATCAAGCCCTTAGAAGGTGATGCTTTTTTACATTCACTGATAAAGGACATACCGTCACCTTTCAAAGCCTTTTCAAATTCAAAATTCTGTTTCGGTAGAGACAATGCTTTCTGCTTGATTTCATCAAGGGGAAGAGTCTCCTGGGCAATGTGGCTTCTTTGTTTTGCGTAGTCAGCTAATTCGTCGAGTATTGTCATGGTTCTGTACCTCCTGATTACTGATTTTAATAAACTGTTCCAATGTTGTAAGAGCTTTACCGGAATCGATAAGTTTGCTGGCAAATGCGATACCTTCCGCTATGTTTTTCGCTTTGCCGCCGATATACAATGCTGCCCCTGCATTCATCAGCACAACATTGCGCTTGGGACCTTTTGCCCCGCTGAGCACGCTTCGAGTGATCTTTGCATTTTCTTCAGGGTTACCGCCTGCTATATCGGATTTTTTACATCTTTCTAACCCAAATTCTTCTGGTGTAATCGTTGTCGTGTGATACCAACCGTCCTTAAATTCACAAATCGTCGTTGGGGAACTTAGTGATATTTCATCCAACTTGTCTTGTCCATAAACCACCATACCGCGTTTTACACCGAGGTTGATAAGCACTCTTGCCAGTGGTTCGACAAGGTATTCATCATAAACACCGAGTAATTGAAGGCTAGGATTTCCTGGGTTGGTCAGTGGTCCGAGAATATTGAATACCGTTCGAAATCCTAATTCTTTGCGGACGGATCCGACATGTTTCATAGAAGTGTGGTATTCCTGTGCAAAAAAGAAACATATGCCCACTTCGTGTAATAATTCAAGGCATTTTTCGGGAGATTGCCGAATATTAACGCCCAGGGCTTCAAGGCAATCAGCTATGCCACTTAAAGAGGAGGCTGCACGGTTTCCATGCTTTGCAACTTTCATTCCACCCGCTGCTATCACCAATGCGGAGGTAGTGGAGATATTGAAGCTGTGTGCGTTGTCGCCACCCGTACCGACGATTTCGAACAGTTCCATGTCTGTTTCAACTTTTGTTGTGTGATCTTGCATCGCAGCAGCACATCCTGTGATTTCATCGACGGTTTCAGCTCTGGCACTTTTAGTGGAAAGAGCGGCGAGAAAGGCTGCATTTTGTGTTGGTGTGGTTTTTCCGCTCATAATTTCGTTCATTACCCTATAGGCTTCGTTATAGGTCAAATCTTCTTTATTGACAATTTTCACGATGGCTTCTTTAATCATTTTCTGCCCTCTTTTATAAAATTTTCAATCATTATTTTTCCGTCCGGTGTCATAATAGATTCGGGATGAAACTGTACACCGTATATCGGATATTCCCTGTGCTGAATTGCCATGATTTCTTGATCTTTAGTAACAGCCGTCACTTTCAAAACATCAGGAAGTGTGTGACTGTCTACAGCTAAGGAATGATATCTTGCCACAAGCGCTGAATCTGGGCAATTATGAAAAAGTGTGCTGTCAGTATCGAATGTCACCATCGATTGTTTGCCATGCATGGGTTCTTTGGCATAAGTGACCGTTGTACCAAACGCCGTACAAATTGCTTGATGGCCGAGACAGACACCGAGTATTGGGATGTTTTTACCTAATTCTTTAACGACATCAATCGTAATACCTGTATCTTCTGGAGGTCCCGGACCGGGAGAAAGAAGAATTTTGCTGGGATTTAAATTCCTAATTTCCTCTACACTCATTTCATTGTTTCGAATCACCTCAATTTCTGGTGTAATTTCTCCGACAAGTTGATAAAGGTTATAAGAAAAGCTGTCGTAATTATCTATAAGTAAAATCATCATTCCATCTCCTGTGCTAGCTGTAATGCATTGATAACAGTCTTCGCCTTGTTGATACACTCCTCATATTCTTTTTCGGGAACAGAATCGTAAACAATGCCTGCGCCGCTACGAATAAAGATTTTGCCTTTTTTCTTGTACGCAATGCGGATAGCAATGCAGGTGTCCATGTTTCCGGTAAAGTCAATATAACCAATGGCACCACCGTAGATCCCTCGCTTGTTATTTTCCAACTCTGCAATCAGCTGGCAAGCTCGGATTTTTGGGGCACCTGAAAGCGTACCTGCGGGCAATACTGCTTCAATAGCATTCAGACCGTCAAATTCATCTTTGATTTCACCTCTCACGGTAGAGCCGATGTGCATGACATGGGAATATCGTTCAACGCTGTGCAGTTTTTCTACCTGAACGCTACCGAATTTGCTAATTTTTCCAAGGTCATTTCTGCCAAGATCGACTAGCATATTGTGTTCGGCAAGCTCCTTTTCGTCGGCAAGCAGCTCGGATTCCAGTGCTTTATCTTCTTTATCTGTTTTTCCCCTAGGTCTTGTTCCGGCAAGAGGAAAGGTATGCAGAACGCCATCTTCTAGCTTCACCAAGGTTTCGGGAGATGCGCCTGCAATCTCAACATCTACACCTGAAAAATAGAACATATAGGGCGAGGGGTTGATAGTACGTAAAACACGGTAAGTATTTAAGAGACTTCCCTCGAAGGGCGCACTCAAGCGATTGGATAGTACAAGTTGAAAAATATCGCCTTCTTTGATGTGGTGCTTTGTTTTTTCTACCATGTCGCAATAAGTAGCTTTATCGAATAAAGGGGTCACTTCTCCTAAAAGTCTGCCGCCGGATTCATTTTTCTTTTTTCCCTTTCGCAAAAGGTCACAGAGCTGTTTCAGTTCCACAACGGCCCGATTGTATTCAATCTCTGGCTGATCAAGAGACATATTGACAATCAAGATGATTTTTTGGTGGAAGTTATCAAAGGCAATCACTTTATCGAATAGCATAAGATCAACGTCTTTGAACGCTTCGGTGTCCTCCGTATCCATTTTTGCAGATGGTTCGCTGTAACCGAGGTAATCGTACGAGAAATACCCCACTAAACCACCTGTAAAGGAAGGAAGATAGTCAAACCGTGGGCTTTTGTAATCAGACAAAATCTGCCGAAGAAATGCTGAAGGATTATTTGTATGCAGATTGACACTTCCGGCTTTTACCTCGCCGTTTACACAAGTGATTTCAAGTTTCGGGTTAAATCCGAGAAAGGTATAGCGGCCCCATGTTTCTTTTTCTGCAACGGATTCCAACATATAGCAATGTGTCGATACATTTTTCAGTATTTTCATTGCTTCAATAGGTGTACAGATGTCGGATAGAATTTCACAACTGATTGGAACGATCTTGTACAGGTCATTGGTAGCAATTTCTTTGACCTTTTCAAAGTCCGGCATAAATTTCATAACGAATTCCTCCTAAAAAAATACTCCTTTAACTTTTGCCAAAGGAGTAAAACAAAAACGCCCTTGACAGAAAGATATCTTTCTGTCAAGGGCGAATAATTATAATTATCCGTGGTGCCACCTTGATTCACGACAATGACGCCGTGCACTTGTCAGGATACCAACATATCCCCGGCAACTGACGTATGCCCACACGTCGCAGAGTACTTAGCACACATAAAATGTGCTTTTGACTGCGCCCTCAGCGGTCCATTTGACAACTTGTTTCTTACCCGACTCTCAGCACCACGGGTTCTCTGTAAAGGCATCATTGTCGTTATCTCCGCTTCAACGGTTTTGAATGTTAAATTTATCGATTACTTTATCATGGCTTGCAGTGCTTGTCAATGATTTTATAATTTTTTTAAAGGGAAGTGATTTTTTATGGTGTAGGTTGAAAATCAGGTTATAGTGGTTGCATGTATGGGTGGGGCGATATGTTTTCGAAGATGACTTATGGGGAATGGATAGTCCAATTGCCCCTTTAAATAAAGGAGTTTTGGACATTTATTTTTGTGAATGATCATATGATACTAGTTATAGCTATAGTTTCTAATGGCTTGGCTCAATGTAAGCGTCGACTCTTTTTGCGTATTGAGAGGGTGAATATGTGAGTAGGTGTCCATTGTTGTGTGTACATTTGGATGGCCAAGCCTTTCCTGAACTGTTTTTGGTGGAATGCCGATTTCAAGGGATATGGTTGCATACGTATGCCGTAAATCTTGAAATCTAATCTTAGGCAAATGTGCTTTTTTGATGACACGATCAAATATTGTTGCTATTGTACGGGGAAAAATCGGGTGACCGTTTTCTGTGCAAAAGACAAGATCTTGATCATCATAGAGTATATGAGACTTGAGCTGAAATTCATTTTGTAATTTTTTATAGTGTTTAAGTTCCTTTACTTCAAATTCACCTATAGGTAGGGTGAGTTTCGATTTTGTGTCAAGATAATGAAACTTTTCTTTATCATACACTAGAGATTCAACTATGTTGATAACTCTCTTATCAAGATTCATATTCTTCCATTTTAGAGCTAGCAGTTCATCGCGTTTCATCCCTGTAAAAAGAGCCAGCATAAAAACATAGTAGTATTTAGGGTTGTCAAATTTTGCGAAATTTAAAAATTGATTTGCTTGTTCTATAGACCATGTGTTATGTTGTTTCTTGCGCCTTGGTCTTGGTATTTCAACAGGGTAAAAGGGGTTTTCTTGAATAAGTTCCCAATTAACTGCTTGCACTAAAGCACTGTTAGTAACGTTGAAGCAGTATTCTATATATCGGGTGCTTAGATTATCATCAAGAAGATTTTTAACAAATGACTGACCATGTGCAGGAGTGAGTTTATGAATTTCTATATTACCTAAAATTGGAATGATTCTAAAGTCGATGATTCGTTTATAATTAGTGAAGGTTGTCTCTTGTAGTTTTGGTTTACAGTATAGTTCTAGCCATCGATAAAGATAATCTTGAAAAAATATATGGGTATGGGTGGTAGGAGTAGAAGCAGAATCATCGTTTTTCTTCATTTACATAATTGCTCCTTTAGGACTATAAATTTTTTGAGTGTTTTCAGATTATGCACATAAATTTTGTATGAAAATGCTTAATTTTGAATCGAAAAACATCATATAGAGGACTTGATACGATAGATAGGATGCAAATTCCAAATATAAAAGCGTTTTCAATTAAAAGCTATTATAAAAAGATCATTATGTTGTGTTTAACAAGTCATGTGTCTATTATGTATGTTCTTAGTCTATCTCAAAAATAATCAATCTTGTTGTCTATGATGTATCATGTGAAAAACTTAATTTTTTCCAATCATTTCGTGGACTTTCACACGAACTATCCATATTTCTTTGGAATGTATTTTTTATTCATGTTATTGATGCGTGTTATTTGACGTCTAGCATACTCTAAAGCTTCTAATAATGATTCAATCGCTTCTTCACTCAAAGGCTCGCCTGAAAAACTTAACTTTTCTTTATCATTTTGTAGATCTTCACGCAATTTGTCCATGCGTTTTGCCACGTCTGTCTCTGTAAGGTTACCCCATCCTAGCTTATCAGGATGATCGGATCTACCTAATAAATAATCTACAGTGACGTTAAAAAAATCTGCTATTTTTTGGAGCGTTTCAAAATCTGGCTGGGTTTGCTTAAGTTCATATCGAGCATAGGTAGAACGATTTATATTTAATTCATGGGCTAACTCTTGTTGAGATAAACCCATTGTTGATCTAAGAGCCTTTAAGCGTTCTCCATAGTGCATGCTCAACTCTCCTACTTAAATCTATAAGAAGTATTATAAGTGAAAAAAAAGGACAAAAGACTATATGTGTAAAATATGAACAAAAAGAATATTTCATGTGCTTGAATAGCACAAATAAGTCATTATCTTGGATCTAAATAATCTTTTAGTACATACAAAAAGCAAAAAATTACCCTTATTTACGTGTGGGTACACTATGAATGATTCATAGATAGTGAGAATAGTGAGTGATATACAAAAGTACGATCCTCAGCCTAACTAACAGCGAGGATTTTTTTACGTTCTTTTTTAGGACAGAGGACTGTTTCTTCGATTGTAATCGATAATAGGGCTAAGTTATTATGGTCGTTTCCTGTTTATGCGTGATGGAAATCATTAAAGGAAAATGTAAGAAGTTAATGGTTCTTTTGAACTATATAAATTAAAAAATAAATAATTCTTTATACCTATATTTATTTATTTGTAAAAGTGATATGTTTCTATTACACACTTTTTTCTAGCTATTTTTTGATGATCACAGAAGCACTTGTATTCGGAGATATGTTAAACCGTCCCTCATGTTGAGCGTAGATTAGCGTCAGTATTCAATCTATAGTGAGGTGAATGACAATGTCCATACTGAACTTAGCCAGGCCTCCAAAACAAAATGTGCTCAGGACCTTTTCGATTGCTGTCATAGGTGGAGGGGCTTCGGCTGTTGCTTTTGTAAAATCCTTTGTTGGTCGTGTAAGTTCTCAAGGCATGAGAAATATCAAACTAACTATATTTGAAAAGGAAAAAGCTGTTGGACCAGGATTCCCTTATAGAGAAGATTTTGATTGTTTGCGGTTAAATTCACCTCCTGAGGTTATGTCAGTGTGTGCCACAAATAGTAAGCATTTTGAAGAATGGTTATATGGTAAAAATGAATACCGCCAGTTATATACGGAGAGTCAATTTCTCCCTAGATGGGTCTTCGGAGACTATCTTACGGAAACTCTATATACTTCCATTGTACAGGCAAAAAATTATATTCAGTGCGAGATTCTGTTTAAAAAGATAGAAGACCTCAATAAACAGGATAACAACCAATATGAAGTTATTACTGAAGATGGTCAGTCATTCTTATTTGATTTTGTTGTTCTCGCTATAGGTGCGGTCAAACCTGACGATCATTATCAGCTGATAGGTCACCCTGGCTATATCCATGATGCTTACCCTGCTCAAGAGGCTTTAGCAAGCATAGGAAAAACAGAAACAGTAGGGATTATTGGCACGGGCCTAGCAGCGGTTGATATGGTTCTCGCACTTCGTTATAGAGGTCATGAAGGGCAAATTTCCATGATCTCTAGAAATGGTAGATTACCTTCTGTAGTAGATAAACGGCAAGTGTATGAGACACTATTTTTTACCGCCAAGAACTTCAAGTGCTATTTAGAAAAAAATCATTATGTAAGTCTACGTTATGTTATTCGGTTACTGAGAGAAGAGTTTAAAGCTGCTGGATTGAATTTGAGAGAAATCTTATTAAACAAAGAGGAACAGCAGGATGATTTAGAGAGTGTTAGACGAAAAATAATAGCAAGCAAACAGCAACAAGCATGGTTCAATATTTTATCTACAATTATCCCTGTGATTACAGATCAATTTTGGGGTGATGTTCCTCAACATCATAAAAAGATTTTCATTCAGAAATATATGTCTGATATTATACGGAGGCGTACGCCTCTCCCACTCATTAATGTCAATCAAATTTATGAGTTGCTTGTGTCCAAGCAACTGCAAATTTTAGGAGGAATAAAATCTATTCGCAAACAGGAGCAGACATTTCATGTGAGCTTTGTTAATGGTCAAGAAACAAAGCACGATTACATGATTAACGCGACAGGTCCCTCTGTCAATGTTTTTAAAAATAACTTAATAAGCAGGCTGCTTACCAAGGGTTATTTAGTTGAAAATGATAATGGGGGTATCCAGGTTAATTATGATTCAGGTGCAGTTGTCGACAGGAGTGGGCAGGAGAATGAAACCTTTCGCGCAATCGGCTACATCACGCACGGGACATATTTATTTGTCAATAATTTGCCAGTGATTCTGCCCATTGCACATAAAATTGCTGGAGAATGTGTTGAAGTGGTAAATGCCATCCAAGTGCAGCAGTCACAAATAGGTCATTCTCTATAAATAACGAATGTTATGCACTACATTTGTCATATGGTGAAGAAAAAAAGAATCTTTATAAAGTAAATCTGTATCAGAATTCAAGTGTTAACGATGCCATAGAGAAGAGAAAAAGGTGAAAGAGAAGTAATATAGGCCTTATAGATATAGAAAAACATGATGATGAGATCAGTTAAATGAATAGCTCATGATTAAAGGCTGGGATAAACGACAGTCATTGAAAAGAATGGTACACGCCAATATATGTTTTGGCAGGTACCATTCTTTTTTTGATACACAGGATGTGTTAGCTTCGGCGTTGAGCATGTGGATGTCCGTTCCAGAACACTCGCTTTCCTCGGACACGGCTTCTGACGCACAGGATGTGCTAGCTTTGGTGTTGGCACACGGATGTGCCGCATTTAACCGAAGTTCCTTATTAAACGCTTTCTTGCGGGGTCTTCAGACACGTGCTGTTTCTGGAAGGAGTCTCGTCTCTTTCGCTCCCCATCCACCTGAATGCCGACGATGTCTTTACGAAAATTAACAAGCGAAACACTAGAATGAATGAGAGCTTGCCTTTATAGCTTTATAGCGGTGAACTTAAAACATACATCGTTATGTCTGAAGTGACTCCAAAGGTTAGATTATGACTCTAACTTTTTGGGGGGAGGGGTATCCTGGGAGGTTTTTTTATTAAAGGATAACAGTATTAGCATTCCAAAAGTGCAGGCTGTACCAATCCATTGAAATATCCCAAAGGGTTCTTTTAACCAAAAAACGGTTGTGAGCACAGCCGAAAGAGGCTCTAAGCTACCTAAAAGACTTGTTTCTGTTGGCAGTAGATTCTGTAAACTGGCTATGAAAAACCAGAAGGCAATCATCGTTCCAAAGATAATAACAAAGGCTAAATATAAATAAGCCTTAAAATTAAGATCAGAAAAACTGACCTGCCAGGCTGGATGGATAAAATTCATCGTGACTCCACCGATAATCATTGCCCAACCAACAATGATCAGTGAAGAATATTTTTTTAAAAATTTAACGGCGTAAAGTGTATAGAATGCAGCGGCTACACCTGCAAGAAGTCCCCAAAAAATAGCGAGCTTTGAGACAGATAATTGTGTAAAAGAACCATTTGTTAATAAGAAAAAACATCCCATTAATGCTAAAACAACGATCATCACATCTCGTTTTGTTAAAGTGGATTGTTGGCGCAAAATTAAATAAACAATGATGATGACTGGTGATAAATTTTGTAGCAGTGTTGCGATAGCGGCGTTGCCATAGTTGATGGACATCATATAGGTATATTGAACACCAAGCATGCCAATTAAACCAAAAACGATCAGTTGAAAAGCTGTCTTTTTATGTTTCCAAACGCTGATTATCTGTGAGCGGTCTCTTCCTAAAAATGGAATGACTAGAAGCAATAAGCCTGCAATCAACAAGCGTATTGTCACAAGCCAATTGACATCTATTGAATAGTCTTTAAAAAGTTTGTTTGAAACTGTTCCGCCAATACCCCAAAAAATGGCCCCGATGATAGCCATAGCAAAACCTTTAACTCTATTGGATTTCAACACTATAAATCACTCACCTCATATATAAAAATAATGTTATGATATTCTTATGATAAAAGCTAAATCCCATTTAAAATACTGATATTGATTAAAAAAATATAAAAATATTGAGGTGGATGATGAAAAGTTTGCATATCGATCAGGATTTAAAGGAACTAACCCATCATCGCACGGTGCATCTGCCATTTGCTTGTTATGAAACACCATTGAATCAAAATGTACACCGTTTTATACCCTTGCATTGGCATGAAGAGCTTCAGTTTGTTCGATTACTAAAGGGAGAAGCCATTTTTAAAATAAGTGGAGAGGGTGTTCTGGTCAAAGAAGGTGAAGGGCTTTTTATAAATAGTAGTTGTTTACATTCAGTGGAAGAGTCGAAGCAATCGAATTGTGTCTACGTGTGTTTAAACGTATCGCCTCATTTTATGTTGACGTCAGAGCTTTATACCACCTATGTCTATCCTTATATTCGAGCAACCAATTTACCGTATTTACGTTTAGAAGTTCAACAGCTTTGGTCTAAAAATATTTTAGAAGCTGTTACAAACATACAAAACTTAGTGCGACAAAAACCCTCTTATTTTGAAATTGAGATTACTACGCAGCTAGTAGCCATATGGAAGAACTTGATTGCTAATGGTTTTAATCTGGAACGTGATCAATTGGAGATACAAAAGGATCAGCGGATGAAACACATGCTAAATTGGATTCATCAGCATTACACAGATAAGGTTTTATTAGCAAATATTGCAAAGGCTGGTCAATTGAGTCGTTCTGAATGCTGTCGTTATTTTAAAAGTATTTTGAAGACGACACCGTTAAAATATGTGACCCATTACCGCATTCAAAGAAGTTTAGTTTTATTTAAACAAACCGATGCTCAAGTCACGGAAATTGCTTATCAGGTTGGATTTAACAGTACAAGCTATTTCATTGATAGCTTTAAAAAAGTGATGAAAATGACGCCATTGACATATAAAAAAATGATAGGTTAGGTTGTTTATTTTAATATATAATGGATCCAATTTAAGGTAAAATTGACCCATTCAGCACAAACAAACCTGTAACGCATGGTCTAAAATATAGACTCTAGTATGGATTTAGTGGTTTAATAGAGGGAGATAGATATCATTTGCTTCCTGCCAAATTTATGCGTTTTAGCATTCAATGTTGTTTCTTAATTCAACATCAGTTTGGTGAGTCACAGACTTAATTTAATACCTAATATAATGGAGTTGTTGATAGTGAGGATGTTTGATCGTGCTTTAATCGGTTTTGCTGTGGTTGTTGCATTAATCGTCATAGTGTTAAGCTTTTTTACTGTTAGAGCATTTTTTTAATGATAAACATATTGAAGATGAGGAAGGCCTTAATAGTGGTTATTGAGCTACAGTTGTAGGATGGACGTATCATCATTTAAACCTAATAAAAGAAAGAAGTGGAGGCTGGGAAAAATCCCAGTCATTGAACAGAGTGGTATTTGCCAATAGATGTTGGTAGGTACCACTCTTTTTCGACGCACAGGATGTGCTGTCTTTAGCTGTTCATAGTCACTATTAAAAATGATCCCCTATATGATAAAAATGAAGGAACAGGGTTGACTGTAAGCGTTTTTAGTATTAATATAATAATAAAATATAACCAAAATATAACCAAAATATAATAATAAGTGGGTCGAAATGCGATCTGAGGAATTTTATCTTTTGGATCATCTTCTCATTAAAAAAGTACGATATTGAAGGATGAAGGAGGAGTAATGAAATGGAAAAATCAGCAGCAAATGTTGAAAAGCTTAAAAACTATGTAAACGGTGAATGGGTAGAAAGTGCGACAACTCAATATGAGAATGTATACAATCCTGCAACCAAAGAAATTATTGCGCAAGTGCCTATCTCGACTAAAGAGGACCTTGATCATGCTGTGAGCGTAGCCTCTGAGGCATTTAAAGAATGGAAAAACGTTCCTGTTCAAAAGAGAGCAAGAGTTCTATTTAACTATCAACATCTACTGCAAAAACATCAAGACGAGTTGGCTCGCATCATTACTATTGAGAATGGTAAAAATCTCTCTGAAGCGTTAGGGGAAGTAGGACGCGGGATTGAAAATGTCGAGTTTGCAGCAGGTGCACCTACTTTAATGATGGGAGATTCATTGACGACAGTTGCTAGGGATGTAGAAGTGACCAACTACCGTTACCCTATTGGTGTTATCGGTGGCATAACACCATTTAATTTTCCAATGATGGTTCCTTGCTGGATGTTCCCAATGGCGATTGCGGTAGGTAATACATTTGTGCTTAAACCATCTGAAAGAACCCCGTTGTTAGCACGGAAATTAGCAGAATTATTGGAAGAAGCAGGATTGCCAAAGGGCGTATTTAATATTGTAAATGGGGCTCACGATGTTGTGAATGGTCTTTTAGATCATCCAGAAGTTAAAGCCATTTCGTTTGTAGGCTCACAACCCGTTGGTGAATATGTTTATAAGCGTGGCAGCGAGCATCTGAAACGTGTTCAGGCTTTAACCGGGGCTAAAAATCATTCGATCGTTTTAAAGGATGCCGATTTAGACCATGCAGCAACCAATGTTATTGCTTCGGCTTTTGGATCTGCGGGGGAGCGTTGCATGGCGTGTTCAGTTGTAACCGTTGAAGAAGATGTTGCCGACGCATTCCTTGAAAAATTAACGCAACAGGCAAAAGAAGTCAAGATCGGGAATGGACTGGATGAAGGCGTGTTCTTAGGTCCTGTTATTAGAGAACAAAATTTCCAACGCACATTAGGGTACATCGAAAAAGGTATTGAAGAAGGTGCGAGGTTAGTGTGTGATGGTCGTGTCAACGCTCCAGAAGAGGGTTATTTTATCGGACCGACTATTTTTGATGGGGTTTCAACTCATATGAGCATCTGGAAAGATGAAATCTTTGCACCCGTCCTATCCATTATTCGTGTAAAGAATTTAAAAGAGGCAGTTGAAACAACCAATAAGTCAGAATTTGCAAATGGCGCTTGTATTTATACTTCCAATGCTTCATCCATCCGTTATTTCCGTGAAAATATTGATGCGGGTATGATCGGCGTTAATTTGGGAGTGCCTGCACCGATAGCCTTCTTCCCGTTTTCTGGATGGAAATCTTCGTTTTATGGAACGTTGCATGCCAATGGCAAGGACAGTGTAGATTTTTATACGCGTAAAAAAGTCGTCACGGCGAATTATAAAGCACCATCATTTGAATAAATGTTTTGAATTAGAAGCTATTATTCTAACTAGTCATTCATCATTGCTCAGATAGGGGTTGAAAAAGTGGATAATTTACTACGAAAGCCTAATAGAGTAGAACGATCATCAGGGGTAAGCATCGTTCATTCTGTGTTGCGTGAAAATTCACCGTTAGAATACGTTGAAATGAAGGTTGTAGACTTGGCTGTGGGAGCTATCTTTAAAGAAGAGCTGGAGAAAATAGAATGTTGCATTGTTGCCTTAACGGGAAAAATCAATGTATCAGATCAACAAAATAACTTTAAAAATATTGGTACGAGGACAAGTGTTTTTGAGAAAAAACCAACGGATAGTGTCTATGTGTCAAATAATCGAACCTTCATTGTTGAAGCGGTAACAGAAGCTCGCGTTATTCTTTGCTATGCGCCATCTGATAAGCAGTTACCAACAAAGCTTATTAAAGCTGAGGATAATGGCGTTGAAAACAGAGGTAAATACCATAATCAACGATTAGTACACAACATTTTACCAGACTCGGATTCCTCTGCCAATAGCTTGCTCGTTGTGGAAGTATTCACTGCAAGTGGAAATTGGTCTAGCTATCCTCCTCATAAGCATGATCAAGATAATTTGCCCCATGAGTCATCCTTAGAAGAAACGTATTACCATGAGGTAAATCCAAGGCAAGGCTTCGTTTTTCAACGTGTCTATACAGATGATCGTTCGATTGATCAAACGTTGACAGTTGAAAATGGTGATGCCGTATTGGTTCCTGCGGGGTATCATCCTGTAGGCGTTCCAGATGGCTATGAATCCTATTATTTAAACATTATGGCCGGCCCACGAAGAATGTGGAAATTCCACAACGATCCTGCACATGAATGGATTTTACAACGAAAGTGAGAAAAAGAGGTGTTGAAGCACTATGAAGGTTGAATTTAATTCAAAAAGAGATTATGACATCATTGCGATAGGACGTGCTTGCATGGATTTAAATGCAGTGGAGTATAATCGTCCGATGGAAGAGACAATGACGTTTAAAAAATATGTAGGTGGTTCCCCGGCTAATATTGCCATAGGAGCATCAAAGCTTGGTTTGAGAGCTGGATTTATCGGTAAATTAGCAGATGATCAACACGGTCGGTTTATTAAGCAGTATATGCAAGACGTGGGTGTTGACACGTCACACATGGTAGTGGACCAACACGGTCATAAAACTGGTTTAGCTTTTACGGAGATTAAAAGCCCAGAAGAGTGTAGCATTCTCATGTATCGTGAGCAAGTAGCTGATCTATATTTAGAGCCTTCCGAGGTAAGCGAAGATTATATTAAACGATCAAAAGTCCTGCTTATATCTGGTACAGCACTTGCACAAAGCCCATCTCGTGAAGCAGTTTTAAAAGCGCTTCAATTGGCAAGGAAACATGAGGTTAAAGTGGTATTTGAATTAGATTATCGAGAATATACTTGGGAATCTCCAGAAGAAATAGCCGTGTATTACACGATGGTTGCTCAGCAATCGGATATTGTGATAGGAACGAGAGATGAATTTGATGTCATGGAAAATATAAAAACAGGTAATAATGACATGACTGTTGCTGCTTTATTCAAGCATTACCCGCAATTAATTGTGATAAAGCATGGTAAAGAGGGTTCCTATGCCTATGCGAAATCAGGTGAAATTTTTAAAGGAAATGCCTATTTAACCAAGGTATTAAAAACGTTTGGTGCAGGCGATTCATATGCTTCAGCTTTTCTATATGCTTTATTATCAAATGAAGATATTGAAACAGCTTTAAAATATGGGAGTGCTTCAGCGGCAATGGTCGTTAGTAAACATAGCTCTTCAGAAGCGATGCCCACAGTAGAAGAGATTAAGCGTTTAATTACTGGGGGAACTAAAAGCGCGGTGACAGATCATTAAGAGGGGAGACTGACTATTCATGGGGAAAATGAGATTAACTACCTCCCAAGCACTTATAAAATTTTTGAATCAACAATATATCCATGTTGACGGAGAAGAATATCCATTTGTTGAAGGGATATTTACTATATTCGGGCATGGAAATGTATTGGGAATCGGGCAAGCCTTGGAGCAGGATTCGGGACACTTGCAAGTGATTCAAGGAAAAAATGAACAAGGGATGGCACACGCGGCCATTGCCTATAGCAAACAAAAATTACGTCGGAAAATTTTCGCTGTCACAACATCGGTAGGACCGGGATCAGCGAATTTAACAGCGGCAGCAGGCACAGCATTAGCAAATAATATTCCAGTGCTATTTATCCCTGGGGATACCTTTGCGACAAGACAGCCCGATCCAGTGTTACAACAGGTTGAACACGAACATAGTTTAGCTATCACGACAAATGATGCCTTAAGACCCGTTTCAAGATTTTGGGATCGTGTGACACGTCCTGAGCAGATCATGTCAAGCTTAATTCGGGCATTTGAAGTATTGACTGATCCAGAAAAAGCAGGTCCAGCTACTATCTGTATTGCACAGGATGTCGAAGGTGAAGCGTTTGATTATGATGAAACCTTTTTTGAAAAACGCATTCACTATCTCGATCGAAAAGCGCCAGTGGAGCGTGAACTCAAGGGTGCAGCAGCGTTGATTAAAGGGAGCAAGAAACCTGTCATCCTTATTGGTGGTGGTGCGAAATATTCAGGAGCACGAGATAGTTTAATGGCTCTATCTGAAAAGCATCATATTCCATTAGTAGAAACACAGGCTGGTAAAGCAACTGTGGAATCTACATTTAAGAATAACCTAGGCGGAATGGGAATTACGGGGACGCTCGCTGCTAACAAAGTTGCCCATCAAGCGGATTTAATTATTGGTATTGGTACGAGATACACTGATTTTGCTACATCATCTAAAACGGCATTTGATTTCGCAACCACTAAGTTTTTAAATGTTAATGTGAGTCGAATGCAAGCTTATAAACTAGATGCTTTTCAGGTGGTAGCAGATGCTAAAACGACTTTAGAGCAATTGGGTCCACTACTAGAAGGATATGAAAGTGCGTTTGGTCAGATAATTGCTGATCTTAAAGAGGAGTGGCTTGCAGAGCGTGACCGCTTAAGTAAAGTCACGTTTATTCGTGAAAGCTTTGATCCAGAAATTAAAAATCACTTCACACAAGATGTTTTAAATGAGTATGCTGATGCACTCAACTCCGAATTGGCGCAGACAACGGCACTTATTGCTGTTAATGATACTATTTCCCCTGACAGTACAATCGTTACTTCTGCGGGATCTCTGCCAGGTGATGTGCAGCGCATTTGGAATCCAACCGTACCCAATACGTATAATGTGGAATACGGTTATTCGTGTATGGGTTATGAAATCTCAGGTGCATTAGGCGTTAAATTGGCGGAACCAGATAAAGAAGTGTATTCCCTCGTTGGGGATGGTAGTTTTTTAATGCTTCACTCTGAATTCATTACATCCATTCAATACGGCTATAAGGTGAATATTGTTCTCTTTGATAATTCGGGATTTGGCTGTATTAATAATCTACAGATGGATAATGGTTCAGAAACATATTTCACAGAATTTAGAACATATGACAATGGCATTTTACATGTGGATTATGCCAAGGTGGCAGAAGGGTATGGAGCTAAGGTATACCGTGTCAATACTATTGAACAATTAAAAGCAGCTTTGGAGGACACGAAGAAACAGCGGGTATCCACTCTCATCGACATTAAAGTGCTTCCGAAAACGATGACAGATGGTTATGAGAGCTGGTGGAATGTTGGTGTTGCCGAAGTGGCAGCTAAAGAAACCATCCAAGAGATTTCTAATGCTAGGAAGCAAAAATTAGAAACAGCTAAACAGTATTAAGGCAGAAGCTTATGACCTTGTTTTCACGTCACTTCATGGAAGGGTGGCATGGATAATAGAAAGTTATCGGAAAGAGGTGAGGCAGTTGACAGGTGTATTAACATCCAGACTTGTTTCTATGAAAGACATGTTAATGAAAGCTAAAGCTGGGAAGTACGCAGTCGGTGCATTTAACATCAACAGTTTTCAATGGTCCGAAGCTATTTTAGAAGCTGCACAAGAAGAACATTCTCCCGTTATTGTATCATCCTCTGATAGGCTTGTAGAGTACTTGGGTGGTTTCAATACGATCGCTCTCATGGTTAACAGTATTATAGAGACAAAAAATATTACTGTACCAGTTGCCTTACATCTCGATCATGGGGGTAGTGTTGAACGTTGTAAAGAAGCGATTGATGCTGGATATACCTCTGTTATGATTGATGGCTCTCATCACAACATTCAAGAAAATATTGACATGACTAAGCAAGTGACCGACTATGCAAAAAATGACGGCGTCTCAGTTGAAGCCGAAGTGGGAACTGTTGGTGGCAATGAGGATGGTCTTATCGGAGGCATTCATTACGCGGATCTCAACGAGTGTCTACGCCTTGTTCAAGAGGCAAATGTGGATGCATTAGCTGCTGCATTAGGTTCTGTTCACGGATCCTATCAAGGGGAACCAAAGCTAGGATTTGCGGAGATGGAAGAGATTTCTAAAGTGACTAATGTCCCGCTTGTACTGCATGGAGGGTCTGGTATTCCTGATTTCCAAATCCACAAGGCGATTCAGCGTGGTCATGCCAAAATTAATGTCAATACGGAGTGTCTGCAAGCATGGGCTCAAGCCATTCGTAAAGTCCTAGATGAAGACAAAGATTTGTATGATGCACGTGCCATTCTTTTACCAGGAAAAGAGGCTATAAAACAAACCGTCAAGGAAAAAATGAACATCTTTCAATCAAGTCATAAAGCGTAGCGAGAGAGCGAGCATCATTATTTTTAGAAAGAGGTATGCTTTTATGTTAATGAAGGAGAAAATCAAATTTGCTTGTGCACCTATCGCTTGGACAAATGATGATATGCCGGATTTAGGTAGTGAAAATACTTTTGAACAATGCATTAGCGAAATGGCTTTGGCAGGTTATTCAGGAACTGAGATTGGCAATAAATATCCGAGAAATCCTCAATTATTAAGAGACTATTTACAACTTAGAAACCTTGAGGTTGCCAGTGCTTGGCTGAGTACCTATTTAACAACAAAACCCTTCGAAGAAACGAAACAGGCCTTCATCGAGCATCGTGATTTCTTACATGAAATGGGGGCTAGCGTGATCGTTATTTCGGAACAAGGTCATAGTATTCAAGGTCAATTGGACACATCCATTTTTTCTAAAAAGCCAATTTTTACCGATGTAGAATGGGATTTATTGTTTCAAGGTTTAGAGAAGCTAGGGAGATTGGCGCATGAAAAGGATATGGAGATTGTTTATCATCATCATATGGGCACGGGTATCCAAACAACGGAAGAAATTAAGCGATTAATGGATAATACATCACAGGAAAATGTATCACTACTCTATGATACGGGTCATCTCGTTTTTTCAGGAGAAGATCCATTAATCATTTTAAAAAATTATCAATCACGTATTAAACATATTCATTTTAAGGATGTGCGTGCGGAGGTAGCACAAGAGGTTAAACGCAATCATGATAGCTTTTTAACAGGGGTCAAGAAGGGAGCCTTCACCGTACCGGGAGATGGTATGATCGATTTTCGCCCCATCATGGATGAAATTATTCAAAGTGATTATGAAGGGTGGATCGTTGTTGAGGCTGAACAGGATCCAGCTAAAGCTAATCCTTTTGAATATGCGCTTAAAGCTAGGAAATATATCAATGAGCTCATCAAATAATGGGATGAATTAATGTAGGTAGGGTAGACATGATTGCGGCTAGGGCGGACTAAATTGTCAACAAGGGGAAGGGGAGGTTGAGAGTGCGATTAGCTTATGATCCATCACATTATCGTGATAACACTAATTTACAAGACACAATGGATGCTGTTGCTAGAATGGGTTATGACTATGTAGAGCTGTCTCCACGAAAAGATTTTATTTGGTTTTATGAATTTCCGAAGGTTGATAAGCAACTCATCAAGGATTTAAAAAAATATTGCTCTGATGCAGGTGTTAAGATCTCTTCCGTATTACCTGTGCAACAATGGTCTTCACCTGTTGAGGAGGAGCGGCAGGCTGCGGTGAGAAATTGGAAGCGTTGCATAGAAATCACATCGGAATTAGGTGTAGATTTAATGAATAGTGAGTTTAGCGGCGATAAAAGTCGTCCGGTAGCCAGTGAAGCAGCATTTGTGAAATCAATGGAAGAGCTAATACCATTCTTTGAAAAAGAGGGTATCCATCTTAATTTACAAGCGCATCCAAATGATTTTATTGAATTAAATAGCGAGGCTGTTCGAATGATTCGTGCTTTTGATAAAAATTGGATGAAATTGGTTTATTCTGTGCCGCATGCCTTTTATTATGATGATGGTGTTGGGGATGTCGTCAAACATCTAGAGGATGCAGGAGATTTATTGGCACATGTTTTAATTGCAGATACGCTTAATCATAAAGCAGCATTTGGATTAAGGTATATTATCAATCCACCCGATGCCAATGTAACGATACACCAACATTTGAATCCTGGTGAAGGAGAAGTTGATTTCGATGCATTATATCGTAAATTGAGAGAAATGCACTTTGACGGTATTGTGACTAACTCGGTTTTTGCGTATCCAGATAGACCACAGTGGTCACATGAGGTGACGTTAAAATCCATTAAAGAGGGATTGTGTATTGAGCAGTCCTGAGCTTTTATCACCATGATTATTCTCTGTACTAAAAGGTACTCTAATGATACACGGGCATCCAGCCATTTTCGGGGATGCCGTGTCATTTAGGGAGGGCTATAGAAGGGCTACTCTCACTAATTGGCCATTAAATTGTAAGCGGATTCTTGAAAAATAGAGCTTAAATGCTCTCTCGCTTTACCCATCATGCTAAGGAGGGTGAATTTCAATGAAATTATCTTATGTAACAGATAGCTTAGGACATTTGTCCTTTGAAGAAATGTTAGATTTTGTAGCACCATTGGGTATTGATACGCTTGAAATGACCACTGGAGGTTGGTCTCCCGCCCCCCATTTGAATTTAGATGAACTTTTAGCAAGTGAGCAAAAAAGACAGGCTTTTCTTGATGCTTTAGAAAAGCGGAACATGAAGCTTTGTGCATTAAACTGTTCCGGAAATCCTTTAGATCCAGGGGAATTGGGTAGACAGCATCGCGAAGTGACAGAAAAAACAATGGAGCTGGCTAAATTATTAGGGGTTACAAAGATAGTGATGATGAGCGGGTTGCCTGCGGGAGGTCCAGAAGATAAGGTGCCTAATTGGATTACGCATACTATTAGTTGGCCTCCAGTGTTGAAAAACATCTTGGATTATCAGTGGAAGGAAGTAGCGATTCCCTATTGGAAGGAGTTGGTTAAAAAGGCTAAAGCTTGCGGTGTGGAAAAAATAGCACTTGAAAATTTTAGCGCTCAATTGGTTTATAATCCAGCAACATTATTTAGACTCCGTAATGCAGTGGATCCAATGATAGGCTTAAATCTAGACCCTAGTCATTTAATATGGATGGGGGCTGACCCCATTTTGGCAGCTAGAGAATTAGGAGAAGCGATTCATCATGTACATGGTAAGGATGTTCGACTTGAAAGACATACATCAGCTGTTAATGGTGTACTGGAAACGAGGGAGATTACGGATATAGGCAACAGAGCTTGGAACTATGTTGCGGTGGGGTGTGGACAAGATTTACAGTGGTGGAAAGAATTTTTCTCGGTTGTCAAGATGATGGGTTATGATGCAGAAGTATCTTTAGAAATGGAAGATCTGACGATGTCTGCTGAAGCTGGTGTGAAAACATCAATCGATGCCTTAAAACAAACACTTAGTTTTTAATTTAAGGGAGGATTTTAGAGATGCTAAATGGAGAAAAACATATTGTTCGACCATTGCGCTGGGCAATGGTTGGTGGTGGACGGACTGGTCAGGTGGGGTATAAACATCGCACAGGTGCACTGAGGGATAATACAGCTTTTCAGCTAGTAGCAGGGGCGTTTGATATAGATGTTGAAAGAGGAAAGGAATTTGGAATTAATATCGGTGTGGAGGAACAGCGTTGTTATCCGGATTACCAAACAATGTTTGCAGTGGAGGGTCAAAGAGGGGACAGCATTGAGGTTGTTTCCATCGCCACTCCTAATGACACGCATTATGAGATTTGTAAGGCAGCATTAGAAGCCGGGCTACACGTTATTTGTGAAAAACCGTTATTTTTTACATCTGAAGAAGGTAGAGAAATCAAAGATTTAGCTGACAAAAAAGGCAAGATTGTTGGTGTGACCTATGGTTTTTCTGGAAATCAGATGCTACAGCAAATGCGGGCTATGATCGAGCAAGGAAAAATAGGTGACATACGTGTGGTTGATTTGGAATATACCCATGGATCTAATGCAAATGATCAAGCGGATAAAAACAATGAGGCACAAAAATGGCGTGTGGATCCTAAAATTGCTGGACCAAGCTTTGTTCTGGGAGATCTTTCAACTCATACCTATTACATGTCACAGCTTATCATGCCGAACATGAAAATAAGAAAATTATTATGTGATCGCCAAAGCTTTATCAGAAGTCGAGAACCTTTAGAAGATAATGCCTTCGTTCTCATCAAATATGAAAATGGTGCAGTAGGAAGATTTTGGGCATCTTCTGTTAATGCGGGGTGTACGGACGGTCACAGAATACGCATTGTAGGCTCTAAGGCAAGCTTAGAATGGTGGGATAGCAAGCCTAATGAATTACACTATGAAATTCAAGGGGAACCAGCACAAACCTTCATTCGTGGAATGTCGTATTTAGACGAGAGCTGTCTGGTTGATGAACGTCTAGGTGCTTTACACTCAGAGGGTTTGTCAGAATCCTGGGCTAATATCTATCTTAAATTTGCCATTGCTATTGATGCTAAAAACCGTCATGATGAGCGGACATTAAAAAATTTAGTTTATCCTGATATGAATGCTGGTCTGGACGGTATCTATTGGATCGAAAATTGCGTTCGCTCTGCGAATAATGGCTCTGTTTGGGTAGATTACCAAGGGTAGGAGACTCCTTTATCAAAACATTTTCTATAGATGATTTTCACAAAAAAGTAAGCGATTTCATTTTGTTTTGATTGAGATTGCATAGATTTTTGTCATGGTCATAAGACATTTATGGACAGGAGAGGTCTAGCATATGGAAAATGCCAAAGCTAATAGTGCTGAACACTTGGAAAATGATAAGAGTCATAAGCCGGAGAGACTTCTGAGATTAATTGCGGTCATATCAACATTTGGAGGGATGTTGTTTGGATACGATACGGGGGTTATTAATGGTGCGCTACCGTTCATGGCAAAACCGAGTCAATTGAATTTGAATGCTTTCACAGAAGGCTTTGTCACGAGTGCTTTATTATTAGGAGCGGCCTTGGGCTCGTTGGTGGGTGGGCGTTTATCGGATAATAAAGGCCGGAAGAAGATGATAGGGTATCTTGCCATATTATTTTTCTTCGCTACCATTGGCTGCGTGCTATCTCCAAATGTCACTACCATTGTTATATTTCGCTTTTTGTTGGGTCTTGCCGTCGGTGGTGCATCGGTCATCGTGCCATCCTATCTTGCCGAAATGTCTCCATTTGAGCGGCGTGGTAGTTTAGTGAATCAAAATGAATTCATGATTGTTAGTGGGCAATTCCTTGCTTACGTATTTAATGCTATTATAGCCAATACCTTCGGGGATGTAGGAGCTGTTTGGCGTTACATGTTAGCGATTGCGACAATACCTGCTATTGTACTGTGGATTGGTGTGCATTTTCTGCCGGAAAGCCCTCGGTGGTTAGCGATAAAAGGTAGAAAGACAGAGGCATTGCACGTGCTTCAGCGGATTCGTAGTAAAGTTACCGCGGAGCAAGAATTAAAGGAAATAGAAAACAATGTTAAAGCGGAGCGACAAACAAAAAAAGTAACGTTGAAAGATTTAGGGGTTCCCTGGGTTCGAAAGCTTGTCCTTATTGGACTTGTGGTTGGAGCTGTTTCTCAGTTAGTAGGCATAAATTCTATTGTGTATTATGGTACGCAAATTTTGTCATCTGCTGGATTTGGAACAAAGGCAGCGTTAAGCGCAAACGTGGCAAATGGGTTAATTGCTGTCATTGCAACGATTATTGGGATGTCACTAATGAACAAAGTCAATAGACGAAAAATGTTGCTTATAGGATTTACGGGGGTAACAGTAACACTTGTTTTGATTGGCACTTTTTCGCAGGTTGTTAATGAATTTCATACGCTACCCTTCGTGATGTTAGCGTTAATGGGGCTCTACTTAGCATTTTTCCAAATGTTGATTGGTCCTGGAGTGTGGGTGGTACTGGCAGAAATGTTCCCTGGTTATTTACGTGGGATGGGGATGGGAGTGGCGACGTTGTTTTTATGGATGGTCAACTTTTTAGTGGGACTACTCTTCCCATCTCTCTTAAATGTATTAGGACTTTCAGGAATCTTTTTCTTATTCGCGGCTTTTGGAATTTTTGCGTTAATATTCGTAGCAAAATACTTGCCGGAGACACGAGGATTAACATTAGAGCAGATTGAGAATATGGCTAAAAACAGAGCATGAAGGACTAATTAAATACGAGGGTGATAAGTAATAGAACTCTCCTCCATGTTTAATCTTATTAAACTGGGGGAGTTTGTTTTGTCTCATCATTCCAAAACTTTTTATTGAAAAGTATTGACTGAAAGCGGTTTAAATATTATTATTAACTTATAATCAAAAGTTAACCAATATATAATAATAATTTATTTATTTTGCGAAGATAGAACAGTGAATGAAGGGGTAATTGCTTTGGTTAATTAATGGGATTTAATGATTTAATGATGTAATCGCTAACAATAGGTTCAGAGTGAATTTAATTCAGATGAATTCTGACATTAGCTGTTTTCTATATAGCCATTACCCCATCGTACAGGTTCTTGAATGTCACAAAAAAAGCTTGGAGATGATAGCTGTTAATGATCATGAGTGGCATAGGATTAATGGTCAATCGACTGTGCGAATTATATTGAGATTATTCATGGGGATGATAACATGACTAGCAACATTGTTGAAAATTCCAATTATAAGAAAGTATTAAAAAAAATTGCTATCATATCCACGTTTGGCGGACTCCTCTTTGGATATGATACGGGTGTCATTAATGGGGCGTTGCCCTATATGGCGCGTCCGAGTCAGTTAAATCTGACACCTGTTACCGAGGGTCTTGTCACAAGCTCCATACTCATTGGGGCAGCATTCGGAGCGATGTTTGGTGGACGTTTAGCAGACCGTTTTGGTCGTCGTAAAATGATTCTTAATCTGGCAATCTTATTTTTTCTTGGAGCAATAGGCTGTACGCTTTCACCTAATTTTGAAATTATGGTTGCGTGTCGTTTTTTATTAGGGCTAGCTGTAGGTGGGGCATCTGTAATGGTCCCCACTTTTTTAGCAGAAATGGCTCCAGCCGATAGGCGAGGGAGAATTGTCACACAAAATGAGTTAATGATTGTATCGGGGCAGCTTATCGCTTATGTATTGAGCGCTGTTATCGGAAATACGCTTGGTGACGGTGTCGCAAATGTTTGGCGCTATATGCTAGTGATTGCTTCTATTCCGGCAATTGTGTTATGGTTCGGAATGCTTACAGTACCGGAAAGTCCACGATGGTTGGCTACGAAGGGGAAATTGGGAAGTGCGCTTCGTGTTTTACAGGAAATTCGTAGACAGGGCTATGCTGAAACAGAGCTTCAAGAGATTCAGAAAAATATTGAGCAGGAGTCAAAAATTCAGCATGCGACATTTAAGGATTTAAATACACCTTGGATTCGGCGGATTGTTTTCATTGGGATTGGCATTAGTATTGTTCAACAAATTACCGGAGTGAATTCCATCATGTACTACGGAACACAATTATTGCAACGTGCAGGATTCTCTACTAATGCCTCACTTATCGGCAATGTTGCTAACGGGATCATATCGGTAATAGCAACGATCGTTGGTATTTGGCTTCTAGGAAAGGTTGGACGTCGCCCCATGTTAATTACGGGTTTTATTGGGACAACAGCTTCCTTAGCATTAATTGGTGTATTTTCTGCCACACTCGATGGAAGCGCTATCCTTCCATACGCAGTTCTTGCGATGACAGTGCTTTTCCTGGCTTTTCAACAAGGCGCCATTTCACCAGTAACATGGTTGATGCTATCGGAAATATTTCCATTAAGGCTGCGAGGATTAGGAATGGGATTTGCTGCAAGCTGTTTATGGCTGACAAACTTTCTCGTGAGCTTTGTATTCCCCATTTTACTTGATGCCATCGGTTTGTCTGCCACATTTTTTATTTTCGCAGTCTTAGGCATTGCCGCCATTGTATTTGTGAAAATATGGTTGCCAGAAACCAAAGGAAAATCACTTGAGCAGTTGGAAAGCTTTTTCCGTAGCTATCATAAAGGAGAAAGTGATCTTACTAAAAGTGAAGTAAAAAGTGCATCAAATGAATGAGATGAGATAATCGACAGTTGCTGTTTTGAATGATCACGAAAAATAAGCAGTGAAGAATTTAGTTTTGAAAGGGGTATTTTAAAATGACATTAAGATTTGGTGTAGTAGGAACAGGGGCAATTGGACGTGAGCATATCAATAGGATAACCAATAAATTATCTGGAGGGAGCATAGTTGCTGTAACAGATGTTAATCAAGAGGCTGCTGAGCAAGTTGTTAAGCACTATCAGCTGGATGCTGTCGTCTATCCAAATGATAAGGACTTAATTGCCGATGAAAATGTCGATGTTGTGCTCGTGACAAGCTGGGGTCCTGCACATGAGGAGACAGTTGTTGCAGCAGTGGAAGCTGGGAAGTATGTATTCTGTGAGAAACCACTCGCGACATCCGCTAAAGGTTGCTTGCGCATTGTTGAAGCAGAGATGAAGCAAGGCAAGAAGTTGGTTCAGGTAGGATTCATGCGCCGTTATGACAGTGGTTATGTTCAGTTGAAACAAGTGATTGAAAATAATGGTATTGGAACGCCCTTAATGATTCATGCTGCGCATCGCAATCCAGGGGTTGATGCTAACTATGTAACAGAAACGGCTGTGATAGATACATTAGTTCATGAAATGGATGTGCTTCATTGGTTAGTTAATGATGACTATAAATCTGTTCAGGTCGTTTTTCCAAGAAAAACTAAATATTCTCATGATAATTTACAAGATCCACAATTATTCACAATTGAAACAATCAGTGGCATGATTTTGAACGTTGAAGTCTTTGTCAATTGTCAATATGGTTACGATATTCAGTGTGAAGTGGTTGGTGAGGAAGGCATTGCCAAACTCCCTGAATTCCCAAGTGTTGTCATGCGTAAAGATGAAACATTAAGCTCTACTATTCTCAATGATTGGAAGTACCGTTTTATGGACGCCTATAATGTAGAGTTTCAAGATTTCATTAATTCGATTGATAAAAAGGGAGAACCTCAAGGACCGACATCATGGGATGGTTATATTGTGGCTGTCACTTCTGATGCCTGTGTTAAGGCACAGCAAACGGGTGAAAAGGAAGCCATTTCCCTTCAGGAAAGACCACGATTTTATGATCCAGTTCGCTTACAGACAGTGTGAGTTCATCCTGATACAAAGCACTTAAGTCGAGTAGGGCTTTAGGCAATACTTGGTTGCTTAGAACGATTCAAAAATTGACATCATGGAGATGATTGGCATGCAATTAGGTTTTAACCAGGCAACGACATTAGAAAATTCCAATCTTGAAAAGGATTTAGAGCTATGCAATAAACATGGGTTTGATTTCATTGAGATTCGTACAATGGATAAATTGCCCGAGTATATGGCGTCTCATTCTTTAGAAGAATTGATAGAGTATTTTCAAACACATCACATTAAACCAATGTCTTTTAATGTCCTGTTATTCTTTAATAACCGTAATAAGGCAGATCATAATGAAGTGATAGAAGAATTTAAAAAGATGATGGAGCTGGGCAAGCGGTTAGGCGTTCAATATGTTGTTGCTGTTCCGTTGGTGACAAAGGAAAAGATTTTAAAACGAGATATTCAGAACAGCTGTATCGAGGTGTTAACAGAGCTATCTGATATTGCGAAGCCATACGGCATAAAAATTGCTGTTGAATTTATTGGACATCCAGAATGCACGGTTAATACCTTTGCTCAGGGTTACGCTATCGTGCAGAGAGTTAACCGAGAGAATGTTGGCTTGGTGCTTGATTGTTTTCATTTCCACGCAATGGGGTCGAATATAGAGGACTTGAAAAAGGCAGATGGGTCTAAAATCTTCCTTTTACATATGGATGACACAGAGGATTTCCCAATTGGTTTTTTAACCGATGAAGATCGGGTATGGCCGGGGTCAGGTGTTATTGATTTGGATGGTATTCTATCGACATTACAGGATATTGGTTTTTCTGGTCCGGCATCGGTTGAATTATTTCGACCAGAATATTATCAACTGGAAACCGAAGAAGTGATCAAAACAGCTAAAGAAACCACGGCAAAGGTTTTATCAAGATATTTTGAACTGGAAACAACTGAAACAGTTTAAAAAAATGAACAATGGTTATATTTAGAGATGATCTGTGATGTATTTCTAATGATAGGAGCCTTCCATTGACGATGTGGACAGGCTCTTTGTTTATGGGTTATTCAGTAATAATAAGCTGGATGTCGTGTTTTTTGGCATAATCCTGGTATTTATCGTTGGGCATTTTATCGGTTATTATATAATCGCTTTGATTTAATTGGCAATAGGTTATCAAGCCATATTGATCAAACTTATCATGATCAATTAATAAAAAGACATCAGAGCTTCTATTAACGATAGCAGACTTGAGTTCACTTTCGAGTGGAGAGGCATTCGTTACACCATTTGATAATGAGATTCCGGTAGATGCCATGAATGCCTTATTAATATTATAGGCGTTTAAAATATCCATATATTTCAGGATTCCGAAAGAATTTGTTTTTCGTTCGAGAGTTCCCCCCGCTGTAATGATAGTTAAGTTTTCATATGGAAGAGCACGAACGATAAAGTCGAGATTATTGGTGATAACCGTAATGTGTTTGTCATTGATGTAATGAATTAATTCAATGGTTGTGGTCCCAGAATCAACAAAGATGATATCGTTGTCTTTTATGTAAGTTGCTGCGGTTTTGCCAATCATTTCTTTCTTGCTTTGATTGCGTACTTGACGGTCATGAAAAGATTCCAATCTTGTACGCTTTTCATCGTTGATCGTCACTCCACCATAAACTTTTTTAAAATTTCCTGTGTCGACGAGTTCCTGTACATCGCGACGAATGGTATTTTTTGATACTTTAAATACATGCATTAATTCATCTAAAGATACTGATTTGTGAATGGTAATATACTCTTGAATCTTATTCATCCTTATATCTTTAATCATGTCAATACTCCTTCTGTACGTTAAATGACAGAAATCTGGATTGTTCCTTCTTTCATGTCGCTATAGTTCATTTTACCTAATTCATAACTGTAATGCTATTCTTAAAAAGGCAATGAAACTTAGAGATTAGGAAGCATGAAGATGAGAAGTTAAAATATGAAAAAGAGTTACCTTTTGGCAATGCTATGGTTAAGAGATCAAAAATAGTCTAAAAGAAAGCGTCTTCCATAGTTAGTTTAAATGACAAATGTACGGATTTCAATGAACTGATTTTACTGAATGTTGCTGGTAGGGTTTGCTCGGGAAGTTGCTATTTTATTGATCAATTATATAAAAAATTGATGTGAATCCTCAAAAAAATCCTAATTTTAAATATTATGTCTAATTATATCATTTATGTAAAAAATACGCCAATTATTACAAAATATTGTCGTAATATGATAGTCTAATCGTAGGTATTTACATGAATGAGGGTGAGAGGGATGACGGAGTCTATAGCTCACATCCGAAAATCGGATGGAAAGCGACAAACGGTTGAAGAGCATTTGCAAGGGGTGCAAAGGCTAGCTTCGAGATACGGTCGAACAATCGGTGTGGAGCATCTCGCTGGATTAGCAGGGCTTTTACACGACATGGGTAAATATAGTGATAGATTTAGAAATTACATACTCGAGGCTGTTAGCCATCCGGAAGACACCTCTAAAAGAGGGACGGTCGATCATTCGACAGCAGGTGGGAGATTGCTCTATGAGGTTTTCCATTCAGAAGGTAGTAGCGTTCCTGAGAAACTTCTTGCCGAAATGGTTGGCAATGCGATTATTTCTCATCATGGGAGTCTTCATGATTTTCAATCGCCTGAGTTGACATCCGGTTATTTAAGGAGAGTCGACAAAAATTATGAGAAAAAATCAGAGAAAGAATCGGAAGAGTTAAAGCAAGAATCAGAAAAATTAGATGAAGAATTTCGAGCAGTTGTGGAAGCGTTTCATCAAAAGGTTTTGGGTCAGGAAGATTTTCAAAGTTATGCCGAGCAAGGTGTATTAGAGTTAACTGATTTTGTTAAACAAAATGGGCAAAAACTTCTTCCTACGCTTTTGATCAAATATATTTTTAGCTGTTTGGTTGATGCTGACAGAACGGATACAAGATGCTTTGAAGAAGGTACGTCTCCAAATATGGAATCGCCAAACGAGGCGTTATTTCAAGCCTATTATGCTAAATTGACTGTTCATTTGTCCGAATTGAATGCGGGTTCACATGCGCAGACAAAGATTAATCAATTAAGAGCGGAGATGTCTCAGCAATGCGATGATTTTGCCAGCAAGCCTTCTGGTATTTATACGTTATCGATTCCTACAGGTGGCGGGAAAACGTTGGCAAGCCTCCGCTATGCACTTAAGCATGCGGTAGAACATAACAAAGACAGAATCATCTATGTTGTACCGTATACAACGATTATTGAGCAAAATGCCGCAACGGTTAAAGACATACTGGGAGATTCTGATCATATCGTTGAACACCATTCTAACGTAGTTGAAGAAAATGTTGTTGAGTCAGAAAGTGATCGACAAGCCTATTTGAGAGATAAATCTTTAAGACTAGCAAGGGATAATTGGGAAGCGCCGATTATTTTTACGACGATGGTGCAATTTTTAAATGCTTTTTACTCTATAGGGAGGAGAAATGTGAGAAGGCTTCATAATCTTGCAAATGCGGTGATCATTTTTGATGAAGTGCAGTCCGTTCCCATCAAATGTGTCTCTTTATTTAATGAAACTGTCAATTTTTTAAAGGGTGCAGGGCGTTCCAGCATTATTTTATGTACAGCAACGCAACCGGCTTTGGATTTTGTAAAAAATGGTATCGAAAAAATTGATGGCGAAATTGTACAGGATTTACCGAAAATTGTTGATGTTTTTAAAAGAGTGGAGATTGTTGACAAAACGACGGATTTGGGATGGGGAACAGAAGAATTAAGTGACTTTGTTTTGGAGCAATTGCAGGACAAGTCAAGTGTGTTGGTGATTTTAAATACGAAGACAGTGGTCAGGAAACTATTTAACCATATGAAAGAGGCAAATCCCGATCTAAAAAATATCTTTCACTTAAGCACCTCGATATGTGCGGCTCATCGGAAGAACATTTTAAAAGAAGTCAATGAAGTGATAGACAACCACGAAAAAGTGATTTGTCTCAGTACACAATTGATTGAGGCAGGTGTCGACATTAGCTTTGAGTGTGTTATTCGCTCGTTAGCGGGACTTGATTCTATTGCTCAAGCGGCAGGGCGTTGTAATCGTAATGCGGAGTATGATTGTAGCAACGTCTATGTGATGAAACATCAGGAAGAAAATCTTCAGCATTTGAAGGAGATTAAAAAGGGTGCTGATATTACTGAAAATATACTCCGTAGTCGGGAGGATACTGAAGGTTTCAAAAATTTGTTGTCCCCAGAGGCGTTAGAGTATTATTTTAAGTCTTATTATCATGAGCTAGGAAATGATGAGCTTAGTTATTACGTCCCAGCATTGCAAAAAAATATATTTGATTTATTGCAAGGTGGGATGTATAGTACGACTTCAGATAAGGACTTGTTCTTGAAATCAAGCATGAAGACGGCAGCCAATCATTTTAAAGTTATTGACAATCAGACGACGTCACTGCTTGTTCCATATGGTGATGAAGGTAGGGAGTTGATTGCCGAATTTAATGGAGAAATAAAACCTGAGGATATGACAAAACTATTAAAAAAGGCACAGCATTATACGGTAGATGTTTATCAATATGAATTGGATAGATTGATTCAAAATGGGGATATACATGCATTGCTTGATGGTAAGCTTCTCTGCTTAAGCAAAAAGTCTTATGATTGTAATTATGGGGTCAATGTAAAGGGTGATGGATTGATGCCATTTCTATCACATTAAACAAATAAAGAGGTGGAATGATGCGTAATCAAATAGAATTTGAGGTTTATGGGAGCTATGCTTTGTTTACCGATCCTGTCACGAAATTAGGTGGGGAAAAGTTCTCTTATCAGGTGCCCACTTACCAGGCGTTAAAAGGTATTGTTGAGTCTATCTATTGGAAGCCGACTATCGTCTGGGTGATTGATGAGGTGCGCGTGATGAATCCGATACGTATGGAAGCAAAAGGCATACGACCTATTGAATTTAACGGGGGCAACACACTTGCCAATTATACGTATTTAAAAGATGTCAGGTATCAAGTGCGAGCTCATTTTGAGTTTAATGAGCATCGGGAAGATTTAGCCTTTGATCGTAATGAGCATAAGCACCACAATATCGCTAAACGCAGTGTGAATAGAGGTGGCAGAAGAGATATTTACCTAGGAACAAGAGAGTGTCAGGGCTATGTGGAATCTTGTGAATTTGACAGTGGGACAGGGTACTATGACGATACTGAACTTATTGATTTTGGAATGATGGTTCACGGCATTAATTATCCTGATGAAACAGGAAGGGATAGGATGGAAGCGCGATTATGGAACTACAAGATGGTGGCTGGGTGCATTAAGTTTATTCGCCCAGAAGATTGTGAGAAAGTTCGTCCTTTGAATACCATGACTCCTAAACCTTTTTCTAAAGAAACGATTGAATCCGTGGATACTTTGTATGATGACTACTTTGGTGAAAGGAGGGATTAGATGAGTTGGCTATTTGATCTGTATGAAACCTATGAAAATAACAATGATCAAATCGGTGTCCTACGTAAAAAAGGGGTGGATGGGGAGTACATGTTGCTTCCTGTCGCACATTCAACACAAAATGCACAGATTGAAGTAACTGTGGATATAGAAGGAAATTTTTATGATGCAGACGTGGTGGAGAAGACTAAGGCTGAGACGGTTATTCCTTGTACTGAAGCTACTTTGGGTAGAGCCAATAATCCTCCCCCATATCCACTTCATGACAATCTGAAGTTTGTTGCTGGTGATTTCGAGCGCTATGGGGGTGTGATTAAAAAGGGTAATTGGTCATTTAGTGATTATATTCAACAATTAAAAGAATGGTGTGATTCTCCGTATGCGCATCCAAAAGTTGTTGCCATTTATCATTATTTGCGAAAAGGGACGTTAATCAAAGATCTCATTGCTAAATCTATTCTCTATGTGGATGAAAACGATCAGCTTATTAAAAAATGGACTAAAAAGGAAGAAGAAAAGTATGGTGATAAACTCAAGATTTTTCAAGTAATGAGCGACACGCAGGATAAAGTGTTTGTGCGCTTTGATGTCCATGAAGCTAGTAAAATCAATACCAAAGTGTGGTATGATGCATCCGTTTATGATTCATTTATTGCTTTTTATAAGGGAAGATTGCAAGAAGGTGACCTCTGTTATGTTATAGGTGAAGTCGCTCCTAAAACTGATCGTCATTCCCCAAAAATACGTCATGCCGCAGATAAGACTAGATTGATTTCAGGGAATGATACTGCAGGTTTTACGTTTAGAGGACGCTTTATTGATGCTGATGATGTTGCCAGCATCAGCTTTGATGTCTCACAAAAGGCGCATAATGCCTTGAAATGGCTGATCATAAAACAAGGGCAAATGATTGATGGACGTGTGTTTTTATTATGGAGTAATGAGTCAAAAACAAATAAGGTAGAAGTTCCTTCTCCGCAAAATGATCTTCAAGATTGGCTGGAGGAAATTGGATCTTCGTATAAACCACCACAGCGAGAAGAAATTGAGCGGACAGATGAGGTATTTGCTAAGCAAGCTTTTAACAAGGCGGTTGCTGGTTATAAGAGAGATTTGAGATATGATTCAAAAGTAATGCTACTGATTTTGGATGCAGCCACGACAGGAAGACTCTCGGTCATGTATTATCGTACTATGGATACTAAGGAGTATTTAGAACAAATTACCAACTGGTTTGAGACCTGTAGCTGGTTACATACGTATAAAAAGGATGAAGATAAAAAAATTATACGTTTTTATGGACCACCAATCCCAAAGGATATTGCTATGGCTGCTTATGGTTTACATGCAAAAGATAAAGTGGTTAAGGGTCTGATGGAGCGGATGATGCCATGTATTATTGATGGTCGGAAGATTCCACTGGATATTATTCGGAGTGCGGTGGCTCGGGCTTCCAATCCAGTTGCTATGGAAGAATGGGAATGGGAGAAAACATTGAGCATTACTTGTGCTTTATTAAAAAAGAAAAAGCATTACGAAAGGGAGGAATATGACGTGTCATTAGATACGACTTGTACAGAGAGGGATTATTTATTTGGGCGCCTGTTAGCCATTGCCGATGTGTTGGAAAGACGAGTGTTATCTAGAGATCCTGAGAAGAATAGAACAACTAATGCTATGCGTTATATGAATGCTTTTTCAAAGCATCCTGTGCGGACATGGGGAGTGATTCAAGAGGCGATACTACCTTATCAGGCAACAACGGTCAAGCTGAATTGTTTAATTGATGAGGTAGGGAGTCAAATTAATTTTAAAGATAAGAATTCTTTGAGTGAAGTTTATTTAATGGGATTCTATAGCCAGCGTCATGAATTGTATAAGGGTAATAAAAAAGATGAGGAAAATGGGCAGATAGAACATACTAACTAATTTATAGGAGTGGATAGACAATGACAACTTTACAAAACAAAATTGATTTTGCGGTGATTTTTTCGGTAAGAAATGCCAACCCAAATGGGGATCCTTTGAATGGCAATCGGCCTAGGCAAAATTATGATGGGCATGGTGAGGTTTCCGATGTGTGTTTAAAGCGTAAGATTCGCAATAGATTACAAGATGTCGGAGAAGCTATTTTTGTGCAATCGGATGAAAGGAAGAATGACGCTTTTAAAAGTTTAAAAGATCGTGCCGATGCTCAGGAAGATGTGAAGAAAGCGATGAAAGACAAGAATCATGATCTATTTGCGGAGCTTGTTTGTGAGAAATGGGTGGACGTCAGGAGCTTCGGCCAAGTCTTTGCTTTTAAAAAAGGTCAAGGAGAGGGCGTATCTATTGGCGTGCGTGGACCAGTATCTGTTCATCCAGCCATCAGCCTTAATCCGATTGATATTTCTAGCCTGCAAATCACTAAAAGCGTCAATTCAACGACTTCCGATACAAAAGGTCCTGATACGATGGGGATGAAGCATCGCGTGGATTTTGGTCATTATGTTTTTTATGGCAGTATTAACACACAGCTTGCTGAAAAAACAGGCTTTACTCATGAGGATGCGGAAAAAATTAAACAAGCCTTGATCACTTTGTTTGAAAATGATGCTTCTTCTGCACGTCCAGATGGCAGTATGGAGGTCAAAAAGGTGTACTGGTGGGAGCATAATTCGAAGCTTGGACAATATTCATCTGCTAAAGTGCATCGCTCTTTAAAAGTGGACAAACTGGGAGAAGATGACGACAATCAAATCAATGTTCCTTTGGAAGAATTAGAAGGACTTGCGGTACAAGTCTATGACGGACAATAATAACGAAGATGACTATTTGATGTTGTCTGGGATTCAGCATTTTCAATTTTGTAAGCGGCAATGGGCACTGATTCATATTGAACAGCACTGGGCGGAAAACGTCAGGACGGTTGAGGGACAGCATCTTCATCAGAAGGCAGATCAGCCATTTATCAAAGAAAAGAGAAAAGATAAATTGATTGTGCGTGCCTTGCCAATACAGTCAAAAGAGATGGGGACAACAGGGATCTGTGATGTGGTTGAATTTATTGAAGATGCTAATGGTGTGTCGATTCTAAATTCAAAGCAAACCTATGTCCCTATACCTGTAGAATATAAAAGGGGTAAGCCAAAAAAAGACCGATCGGATGTATTACAATTAACAGCTCAAGCGATGTGTCTTGAGGAAATGCTTCTTTGCGATGTCTCAACAGGCTATATTTTTTATAACGAAACAAAGCATCGTGAGGAGATTCCAATTACTGAGGAGAATAAGGAAAAGGTGAGGGCGGTTTTTAAGGAAATGCATCATTATTTCAAAAATCGTCATACGCCCAAGGTTAAGACAGGAGCCTTTTGCCGCAATTGTTCATTACAAAATATCTGTTTGCCGGAACTCATGCATAAGCAATCGGTGGCGAGTTATATCGAAAGGGTCGTCGGTGAATGAGAAAGTTATTAAATAGCTTATTTATTACAAGCCCAGATGTTTATTTAACATTAAATGGTGAAAATATTGTCGTGAAGCAAGAAGATGAGCGTATTGGTAGGGTTCCGCTTCATAATTTAGAGGCCATTTACACCTTTGGTTATAGTGGTGCGAGCCCTGCCTTAATGGGTGCTTGTGCCGAGAAAAATATAGCACTCGTATTTTTGACAAAGAATGGGAGATTTATCGCTCGAGTGATCGGGGAGAGCAGAGGTAATGTTGTCTTGCGCAAGGAGCAGTATCGCGTGTCAGATAGCGAGGAGGCAAGTACAGCGATTGCCAAGCATTTTATTATTGGAAAAGTTTTTAATAATAAATGGATCTTAGAGCGGGCAACTCGCGACTATCCTTTAAGAATAGATACCGATCTATTTAAAGAAGTCTCAAAGAACCTATCAGATATTGTTGCACAGATTAGAAATGTGACGGATTTAGAATTGCTTAGAGGATATGAAGGACAAGCGGCTATCCTTTATAACAAGGTATTTGATCAAATGATTCTTCAGCAAAAGGATGACTTCTTTTTCAAGGGAAGAAATCGCAGACCTCCTATGGATAATGTCAATGCTATGTTGTCTTTTGCCTACACACTCTTGGCTAGTGATGTTGCCGCTGCTTTAGAGGCCATTGGCTTAGATGCTTATGTTGGATTTTTACATCGTGATAGACCGGGTCGGGCTTCTTTGTCATTGGATTTAATGGAGGAACTAAGAGGGGTATATGCAGATCGCTTTGTTATTTCTTTGATTAATAAAAAAGTTGTTAATAAGGATGACTTTTTAAAAAAGGAAAACGGTGCGGTCATTATGACCGATGAGGCACGCAAAAAGTTTTTAAAAGCATGGCAGGAAAGAAAGCAAGATAAAATTAAGCATCCATTTTTAGGCGAGCGTATTTCCTGGGGATTAGTCCCTCATGCGCAAGCCATGTTGTTGGCAAGATATTTAAGAGGTGATTTAGATGGTTATCCACCATTTCTCTGGAAGTAGCTTGATAATATGCTAGTTGTTATCACTTATGATGTAAGCACTATTAGTGCTGATGGAAAAAAGAGACTCAGAAAAGTTTCGAAGCTGTGCCAAAATTATGGTCAGCGTGTTCAGAATTCCGTGTTTGAATGTATTGTGGATTCCACACAGTTAAAACAGCTTAAATATGGTTTGTTGGAAATCATTAATAAAGAAGAAGATAGCTTGCGTTTTTATCGATTAGGTGATAACTACAAAACAAAGGTAGAACATATTGGCGTGAAAGACTCCTTTGATTTAGAAGGTTCTTTATTTATTTAATATCAGTGCGAATGTAAAGTGCACATTATTTACTAAGAAGACTCGCACCTCAAATAGCCACAATTATATGCTTTTATTAGCGAATAGATCATGATTTAGGTTAATTTAATGGTTTATTTTGTAAATTATGTAATATTTATAGTGGTTATTTGCTTGTTTTCGCCGTCGCACTCCTTGTGAGTGCGTGGATTGAAATTTTTTTAGTTGCTGTCAGCATTTTTTGTTTGTCAGTCGCACTCCTTGTGAGTGCGTGGATTGAAATCCTCCACTTGTGGAGGGTTTTAATTTTAGGAAATTGTCGCACTCCTTGTGAGTGCGTGGATTGAAATTATTGCTCAAAACGAATTTAAAAACAACGGTATTAGTCGCACTCCTTGTGAGTGCGTGGATTGAAATTAGAGATGATTATAAAAATTTTATAGAGATTCGGTCGCACTCCTTGTGAGTGCGTGGATTGAAATGGAAAGACCTATATGCTTACTAATAGCAATCATGCTCGTCGCACTCCTTGTGAGTGCGTGGATTGAAATAACCTCCTCATATGTCAAAGCAAAAACCTCTGCACGTCGCACTCCTTGTGAGTGCGTGGATTGAAATCCAAATCATTTTTAACATAGATAACACTGCCGTCGCGTCGCACTCCTTGTGAGTGCGTGGATTGAAATCCCTTTAACCAATCTTAAAAAGGGCGCTTATACGTCGCACTCCTTGTGAGTGCGTGGATTGAAATAACAAAGAAACCGTTTTGTGAATAATATGCCCCAGTCGCACTCCTTGTGAGTGCGTGGATTGAAATAAGACCAACGATGCGAATAAGAGAAGATAATTTTGGTCGCACTCCTTGTGAGTGCGTGGATTGAAATAGAAACGACGTTTAATGAAGTCTTTAATGGCATCGTCGCACTCCTTGTGAGTGCGTGGATTGAAATCTTTATTTTTATTTCAGATAAATCTGTTTTTATAGTCGCACTCCTTGTGAGTGCGTGGATTGAAATCCTGGTGGATTTACGCTTGTCGGTGAAAATGGACGTCGCACTCCTTGTGAGTGCGTGGATTGAAATTCGTAGCTGGATGTTGATGATTTGGGCAGTTATTGCGTCGCACTCCTTGTGAGTGCGTGGATTGAAATGCTATATCACCCACTGGATGGGTGACGCATATACAGTCGCACTCCTTGTGAGTGCGTGGATTGAAATACAGATACGTACAAATTGCAGGCGATATATCGTCAGTCGCACTCCTTGTGAGTGCGTGGATTGAAATTTGATAAGCGACACCCGGCTAGACGTAGTTATGAGCGTCGCACTCCTTGTGAGTGCGTGGATTGAAATACTTGATGAGTTGGGATGAGATGGACGGTTAAGGTCGCACTCCTTGTGAGTGCGTGGATTGAAATAAGCTTAAAATCGTTAGGTACTTGTATGATTGATCGTCGCACTCCTTGTGAGTGCGTGGATTGAAATAAAAACAATTGTTCTTAAATGCCAAATGGATGTTGTCGCACTCCTTGTGAGTGCGTGGATTGAAATTTTAAAATGTTTATATACCTCAAACCCTGCAACAGTCGCACTCCTTGTGAGTGCGTGGATTGAAATTTTAACTCCATCTAGAAGGGAGGCTAATCTATGGCGTCGCACTCCTTGTGAGTGCGTGGATTGAAATACGAGAAAGGAAATATTTGTCGTCTACGGTGTCCGTCGCACTCCTTGTGAGTGCGTGGATTGAAATCCTTTGATGTGCAACACGATGTATCAGAGCCATGTCGCACTCCTTGTGAGTGCGTGGATTGAAATTAATGGGTCACTCATTCCTCCTCCACTCCTAATACCGTCGCACTCCTTGTGAGTGCGTGGATTGAAATTGTTTTTATTTTATCCTGCTGATCCTCAATTTTATCGTCGCACTCCTTGTGAGTGCGTGGATTGAAATATTACTCAACCTCCACTCCAACCGTTTTAAGAGCGTCGCACTCCTTGTGAGTGCGTGGATTGAAATACGTAGTCCAGTACCAGCTTTTTGTCCTAAAATACCGTCGCACTCCTTGTGAGTGCGTGGATTGAAATAAGATCTGCTAGCGGTCTTAATCAAATAGGTGTTGTCGCACTCCTTGTGAGTGCGTGGATTGAAATTAGACATTTGCATATGCCTTGTAATAGCAATCATGTCGCACTCCTTGTGAGTGCGTGGATTGAAATGATGGCAATCACCAAATTAGAAGAAGCGCTTTTATGTCGCACTCCTTGTGAGTGCGTGGATTGAAATATTGATAAAATAGTTTAACGCGGGATTTAACACCGTCGCACTCCTTGTGAGTGCGTGGATTGAAATCATTTTTAAAAACCTCCCTGGTTTAAGATGCTTGTCGTCGCACTCCTTGTGAGTGCGTGGATTGAAATCTGTATTAAGATTAGGGGATAACACTGTGTCCTTGTCGCACTCCTTGTGAGTGCGTGGATTGAAATCAGGCTATCTCATCTTGCGGCGTACGTAACTCTCGTCGCACTCCTTGTGAGTGCGTGGATTGAAATTCAGTTAAGGGGATGATCAAGTGATAGGATATCCGTCGCACTCCTTGTGAGTGCGTGGATTGAAATTCCTATGTGCGATAAAGGTTGTAAAAGGGTATAAGTCGCACTCCTTGTGAGTGCGTGGATTGAAATAATCTTTGGTACAGTGATCGGGACTCGATCGTAGAGGTCGCACTCCTTGTGAGTGCGTGGATTGAAATATATCCGTTATCTAATTTAAACTTTTCTAGAGCTGTCGCACTCCTTGTGAGTGCGTGGATTGAAATCCAGTTAAACCAAGAGACTGGATAACACTCTAATCCGTCGCACTCCTTGTGAGTGCGTGGATTGAAATATCTTCTGCATAATAAGTAACTACAACATCCTGTAGTCGCACTCCTTGTGAGTGCGTGGATTGAAATCACGGAAATAACTTGATCTGTTACCTGTGGTAAATCGTCGCACTCCTTGTGAGTGCGTGGATTGAAATATCTTCTGCATAATAAGTAACTACAACATCCTGTAGTCGCACTCCTTGTGAGTGCGTGGATTGAAATCCAGCTATTTAACGGATGAGCAATTAGATATTGCTCGTCGCACTCCTTGTGAGTGCGTGGATTGAAATAAAAATTTAATGTAAAAGATGTTGTCAATCGTTATGTCGCACTCCTTGTGAGTGCGTGGATTGAAATATAATTTGATCAGCCTTGTAACGTCTAGACTCTAGTCGCACTCCTTGTGAGTGCGTGGATTGAAATCTCATCAAGTACTAGTACTTATTACTCAATATAGACGACGTCGCACTCCTTGTGAGTGCGTGGATTGAAATAACGCCTGCTTCTGCCAAAAGAGAGGTGTGTGTATGAGTCGCACTCCTTGTGAGTGCGTGGATTGAAATAACAAGATAATTTGTTTGATGATGGAGACAGTTCGTCGCACTCCTTGTGAGTGCGTGGATTGAAATTTGCTCTTTGTCATTATAAATTAAATCACATAACTCGTCGCACTCCTTGTGAGTGCGTGGATTGAAATCCCGATTGGGCGTTTGACCGTGCGAGAGAGGTCAAGTCGCACTCCTTGTGAGTGCGTGGATTGAAATAGCTGGAACAGCAGGAATATTTCAGGGAACGTTGTGTCGCACTCCTTGTGAGTGCGTGGATTGAAATAGGTTTTTCTGATTTAGTTGTTACGTGAATAGTAAGTCGCACTCCTTGTGAGTGCGTGGATTGAAATATAAGGACGTCGTTCCAATCTTTCAAGGGTGTCTCGTCGCACTCCTTGTGAGTGCGTGGATTGAAATCCTGTGCCGGACTCAGAACAAAAATTATGGGAGCGTCGCACTCCTTGTGAGTGCGTGGATTGAAATCATTTCGTGCAGGTTGTCTTTAATGTCTTTTATGTCGCACTCCTTGTGAGTGCGTGGATTGAAATTATTTTTGGTACCGTCAAGGGCACACGATCATAGGTCGCACTCCTTGTGAGTGCGTGGATTGAAATTGCTTGTCTGATTGACCCCGTAATAATGCACAGCTGTCGCACTCCTTGTGAGTGCGTGGATTGAAATTAAAGTAAACGAAAACTGGTAATGAAAAAAATAAAAGTCGCACTCCTTGTGAGTGCGTGGATTGAAATTGATAAATTGTTTGGTATTGGATTTAGTCATAAGTCGCACTCCTTGTGAGTGCGTGGATTGAAATAACAATTGTAAGACAGCTAAAGGTGTCATATACGTCGCACTCCTTGTGAGTGCGTGGATTGAAATTGAACTATCTGGGTCATAACGTTGAGCCTTAATAAGTCGCACTCCTTGTGAGTGCGTGGATTGAAATATTTGATCAGAAAAA
>Ga0153951_1000007_pt1 | contig 136653 bp, 133 predicted proteins | sample TSNJ035MetaG_FD_102278 | JGI IMG/M metagenome (GOLD analysis project Ga0153951, IMG submission 102278) | Attine ant fungus gardens microbial communities from New Jersey, USA - TSNJ035 MetaG | ecosystem: Host-associated > Fungi > Mycelium > Unclassified | place: USA: New Jersey, Wharton State...
CTTCGTTGTATGTTGCTTAATTCTCCGATTTAAAATCGAAGGACCTACACATATACGAAACTTTGTTCAGTTTTCAAAGGACTACTTTGTCAAAAGACAACTATAACAGCTTATCAATTTGGCAAGTCATTGTCAACTAGAAATTTCATCATTCAAATCTCTGCTGGGCGTTTGCCCTTACGACAACTATAATAGAATAACAAACGCTATAACCCATGTCAACAGTGAATTAGCGCTTTTTCAGAAATGAATAAACCTACTATATAAAGTCAGGAGATGAGGGCATGGATACTCCTCAGGATTGGGACGACTTCGCCCAAACCTATACTGAAATTCAAGCCGAATCGCAGCTTCCAATTCAAACCGATGTCATCAAAGCGCTCATGGACCAGCACCTGCTGCCGACTCAATCGGTGCTTGATCTCGCCAGCGGTTCTGGCCGCTATGGGATCGAGTTGGCGCAACACGCCGCACAGGTCACCATGCTTGATTGGTCGACTAACATGTTAGCCCTAGCCAAAGCCGCAGCCCAAAAGCAGCAACTGACTAATATCGCTTATACGACTGCCAACTGGCAGGAATACCACCAGCCAGCTGACTTGGTGTTTATTAGCCAGCTCCCCACGCTAAAAGCCAGCGACCTGACCAAGATTATGCAGTTAAGCGGCCATGCCATCGCCATTAACCATCAAACCCGCCAAGATGATCACTTGCTTACAGCCGGCGCCCAGTACTTGCACATCCCCACACCACCTGTCTACCAGGCCAGTGCCACCCTGATGGCAGACTATCACACCTGGTTGCAAGAACACGACATCGCCTACCAACGGGTTACGTTTGACTATCAGCGCAGTGAAAAGCTGACCGTGGCCGACCTGGCCCCAGAATTTGGGGTGCCACTGGGGGTTCAGCAACTCGCTGATCTGGCCCAGGCGATCACAGGTAATCCCGACCCCCACCACCCCGCGACAGATACCATTGATTACCAGTTCGAACTGTTGACCTGGCTGGTCTAGAAACAGTACAGAATCTTTGCAATTTTGACCAAAGTTACAAATAATAAAGAAAAAAGGAGGATCCAACATGGCAATTACTGAAGATCGTCTGATTCACGGCATTGTTGGCGCCGCAATTGGTGACGCCCTCGGTCTACCCGTCCATGGGAAAACCAAGGCAGAACTCGATGCGACCCCTGTGGCCAGCATGCTGGGTTACGGCACATACAACCAACCCGCTGGTAACTATTCCGATGAAACAGCCCTTATTTTGGCCAGTCTTGATGCTTTGAGTGACGGCGACAACCTAGACGCTATTCTCAAGAATTACAAGGCCTGGTATAACGATAATGAATATGCACCTTATGAAACGGCTCACGTCGATATTTGGCCAGCCACGGAACTTGCCGTGACAGATAAGCCCCTGACGGATACCGCCAAAGATCCGGGCGGTCTCACACGGGTACTCCCATTTGCGTATTATCTCTATCACACTTTTGGCAATACGTTATTCACCAATGAAACCGCGTTTGACCAACTGCGGACCTACATCGCCTTAACCAATCCTGATGTCGAAAACTTAGTAGCAGGGGCTGTGTATGCGCAAATCGTCCTCAACTTACTGGACAACCAAAACCTGCAAGATGCCATGACGCATGCTGTTGATCAAGCTGGCACTTATTTCACCGAGCATCAGCAGGCAGCCTGGCAACGATTCCAGGAAACGCAGATCAGCAACAATGATCCCGTGCCTGGACCTTTTGTCATGTTGACCGTCGTCTTGACCGACTTAAAAAATACCAGCGACTATCGGGAAGCGGCCTTAGCTGCTGTCAACCGCGGTGGCTACACGGATACCATGGGCTCATTGGTCGGCGGTTTGGCCGGCCTGGCTTATGGCTACCAAGCATTGCCACACAAGTGGTGCTTAGTGCTAGCGGAATACAGTGAAATTGTCGATCTCTGCGAAAAAGCTGAAGCCTCAGATTTCTTTGATAACTACGCCCAAGACTAGGCTTATTTGCTCGAGATGAAGGTGACATCGTGAAAAATAAACGCACCAGCACCTGGGTGTTCTTACTTGAACTCGTGCTCGTCATTGGGGTCGCCATCGGGGCATCTGCCCTGTTGCGGCAATATGTTATCAGCAAGGATGTAGTCGTCGGCGTCAGCATGGCACCGACGCTCAACAACGATGATCGCCTCATTTCCCTGCGCACCATGAGCATCAAGCGCAACGCCATTGTTGTCGTCAAGGCCCCGGATCGACCGAACCAACTTTATGTCAAAAGGGTCATCGGCCTACCCGGCGACACCGTCGAGTCTAAAAACGACGTGCTCTATATTAATGGCAAGCGGACCGCGCAGCCTTATTTGAAGGCCAAGTTTATGCAGCCAGAGATTAAAACGTGGGCCGCCCAGCGCAATGTCACCGCCAGTGTCGTCCATTTCACAGGTGACTTTAACATCGCCACCTTGCCAGCGACTCACAGCAAAGTTGTTCCCGCAGGCCACTATTTTGTCCTCGGTGACAACCGGCTCGTGTCCCATGACAGTCGTGATTTTGGTTTTCTTTCCCGGAGCCAAATCCAATCTGTCATCGTCTGGCGGTACGCCCCCGTGAACCAAATTCAATTCTACTAAAATTAAAAGAGACTGCCGATACCTCAATGGGTGGCGACAGTCTCTTTTTTCTAGTTAAATGTCAATTTCATGGTGACTAATCATATCCCGTAGTTGAAGCTGCAATTGCAGCAAGGTGTCGCGGGCGTCAGCCTTGTAATCAGCGACGTACGACTTGCCCTTACTGTGCAGCGTCGCCACAACAGTGCGGGTGGTGTTGATAATCCCTAAATCAGCGCCCGTGATTTTGGCTTGAAAATAACTCCCTTCAAAACCTTCATCCAAAAGAAATTGGACCCAATCTTGAATCGTGTGCTTAATCACTTCGTCTTCAGTATGGTACCGACCCACCTTCACTAATTCAGCGAGTTCATCAGGAGAAAGAATAAAATCATCCATGCTTGTCATCAGCTTTCATCTATTAATGGTAAATATCGTAACGACCCTTTTTCAACATGGTACCAAAATTGGCATCTTCCAACAAACTACGGTTGGTAATCATCTTTTTGAGGACTGAAGCTGGATAGCCTTTCAGTTTCCGCTTGCCAACTTCACCAATCGCATTGACTTCAGACAAGGAGGCCACTGTCCCTAAGGATTCGTACGTGAAGTCTTCCAGGGCTTCACCCTTTTCGGCATGGGCAATGTTCTTGGCCGCATATTCACCCTGCTTCAATGAAATCTGAGCGGTGGTTGGGTATGGGCGGTTTGAGGCTGGATCCATCACGGCGGAGACATCCCCGACGATGAAGACTTCTGGGTGGGCATCAAGATTCAGGTTCTTTGAAACGACCACACGGTTCCGCTTTTGGTCAAACCCAGAATCGGCGATGACGTCACTCCCAGAGACCCCAACGGTCCAGATGATGGTGTTCCCATAGGCCCGCTTTTCTTCGTCATTTTCAGAATAAACCACAGCGTTAGGTTCGATGGCGCTAATCTTCGCCCCAGTCAACAGGTTCACACCCTTATTCTTCAAGAAATCAACGGCGTAAGTCGCTAAGCCTTGATCAAACATTGGCAGAATCTGAGTGGCCATTTCAATATTCGTAATTTTTGGTTCAGGGGTATTATACTTTTTGGCCAAGCGTGGTAAGGAGCGAGTCAATTCACCCACTAGTTCAATCCCGGTAAAACCGGCACCGCAGACAATGACGTTGAGCGCATTCTCATCTTTGGTGGTGCCATAGTGTTTAATTTGATCTTCAATGTGCTTTTGAATGGCTTCGGCACTGTCAATATCATACAGCGGCAGCGCGTTGTCCGACGCCCCTGTTAAGCCAAAGTCTTCGGAGCGGAACCCGAGGGCGATAATCACATAGTCATAAGTCAGCGTGGTGCCATCGTCAAACAGCACTTGTTTGGCATCCACGTCCACCTTTGTCACTTTGCCAATTTGGAACTTTACCCGCTTTGAAATCACATCTTCGACTGAATAAGTGATTTTCACTGGCGCAATCGTGCCAGCCGCCACTTCGTGCAAATTGGTCTTTTCAGTATGAATAGGACTGTCGTTGACCAAGATGAGGTCATCGGACGCTGGCAAGTCCTTTTGCAAAAACTTGATGGCGCGCATGCCAGCATACCCCGCGCCCAAAACAACAATACGACTCATATGTAAAATCTCCTTTGTGTCCGTTTACACTCACTAAACCACCAGTGGCCCAAAAATTCAATCATTTCGCTTGTGTAGTAGTGTACAGAGTGCGCCCAATCACGGGATCAACCAAATCTATCTTTGACTTAAATTTCGCCAACCAGACAAAAAAAGCCACGGTTGCCCGTGGCTGGTCGTTATTTTTGATTGAGTAAAGCTTCACCGATGGCATAGTTGCGCTCGTGTTCGCTTTCAGGGACCAGCATGCCGCCGGTGCTCCAGACGATGTGAGTCGCATTTTGCATTGGGTACTGAGTGGTCAAATACGGTTGAGCTTGTTGCAAGGCCGCAAACCCGGCCGTGGCACTGGGTTCAACCTTGTAACCTTCTGTATCCCGCAGTTGGGCGGTGTAGGCCATGACCCGGGAATCATCAAAGGTCGCAATTCCCTGGAGCAAGGTCTTCATGACACGGCCTGCGAGGCGACTGGGACGGCCCACCGCCAGTCCGTCGGCTTCGGTGACCCCATCCAGACCAATATCATAGACAGAGATTTGATCATTTAAGCCCGTGACCATCCCCAGTAACACGGATGGAATATGGGTCGGTTCGGCAAAGATGGCGTGGGCGTTAGGCCCGAGAATTTGCTTCAACCCAAAAGTGACCCCACTTGGCGAACCACCGACACCGGCTGGCAGATAAACAAACAGCGGGTGATCAGCATCCACACGAATACCTAAATCTTTCAATTGCTTTTGAAGTCGAATCGCAGCGACACCATAACCGAGGAACAGGTCGCGGCTGCCTTCGTCATCGATAAAGTACACTGTGGGATCGAGAGCGGCCTGCTCCCGGCCCGCCGTGATGGCTTCAGTGAAATTGCCGGCATATTCCACCACGTTGACACCTTTTTCACGCAAGAGGTTCTTCTTCCACGCCTTGGCATCACTCGACATGTGCACCGTTGTCTTAAAGCCGAGCTTGGCAGCAACAATTCCAATACTCAAGCCGAGGTTCCCCGTCGAGCCAACCGCGATGCCGTAATGACTAAAAAGCTCGTGGAACTCGGGGTCATTGAAATGCGCGTAGTCATCCATGTACGTAATCATGCCGTTTTTGATAGCGACACTTTCAGCGAACTTCAAGACTTCATAAATCCCACCACGGGACTTAATCGACCCGGAAATTGGCAACTCGTTGTCGGCCTTAAGGTATAAATCACCAGGCAACGCGTAGTTTTCGCGGGCGGTCACAGCCGCTTTCATATGGTCCAGTTTGTGCAAGGGTGATTCCAAAATGCCGCCAGTCGCAGCTGTTTCAGGAAAAGCGACAGCCATATAGGCGCCGAAACGCTCAAACCGCGCCGCCGCATCAAAGAGGTCGGCTTGGGTGAGCCCCATAAGATCACTGGCCTGACCGTAGTCGGGATTGACCCACATGACTTCTTTTCCAGCGGCAATGTCTGCCACCAAAGGGTTTGTTTCAGTTAATGCTGCGATGTCCATAGTGTACCTCCTTGTTATTTCTGCTGATTGTACTCCAGGAATGCACGTAATTAAAGTCTTGAATACAGCCACACAAAAAGCTGGCCCAAGAGGCCAGCTTTTTGATTATTGTTGAACTTGTTGTTGTGCTTGATAGTTGCGGACATTTTCGTAAAATCCAGCGTAGACCAATTGCAGGTACGGGTTGATGGCAAAATCCAGCAGATGTAGTGTCAGAATTTGCAGAATCGTCCAGCCGAGCAAGGAGAGCTGCAGGACAAACAAATCAAGTTTGAACCCACGCATCACCCGCCAGCTCGCCACGAGTGCGCTGAAAGCCGTGCTTGACTGGCCATCTTTGCGCGCATCATAGAGGGCATAGTACGACTGGCTCAAGCCATAAGACAACAAGATGCCAGGGATGATGAACAAGATGAACCCTAACTCCTGAAAGACGGTCCCTAGGAACCAGACGGCTAACACGCCCCAGAACCAGCGGCCATTGAAGACGCGGAACACCGCGGCCCATGGTTTAATTGCTTGATCCGGATTCCGCCAAGTCTCAAGGGCTGTGAAGGCAATGCCTTGAGCAAACATGGTAGCCACTAAGCTTTCAATCAATGATTGTGAGCCATTTTGCGGCAAGTTATTCAAACTATCGACCAAATTGTTGTAATCAATCTGGGATAAAATGGCGTGCGCTTCAAACAGTGCGAGAATCATCATGATCACAGCAATCAACCATGGAACCACATTCGCAATCATCAATTGGCGCCAGTTGTCGTTCGTACGTAGTTTTTCTTTGGCTTGACGCTTAATTTCGCGTCGGGTTAATAATGTTGTCATCTTTTCTCCCTATCGTTCCACTTTAATCACGGTTTCGTCTTTTTCGGGTTCCGCATCGACTTTTGCCTGATTTGCAATCATCTTCTGGATCCGCACCAAGGCGGAAATCTGTTGCGGCACTGCACCAATCACGCCCAACGATTGGGTGGCTGAATCCAACCGCACCACATGGTGATAGGCTGGCTTGCCAAAATAAAAAAAGCGTTCCGTCATCAAAGCATATTGGACGGTAAATAATTCGTCTTCCATAATTGAGACCGATTCATCAAAACGCAGGTGCGCCTGTTCAACCAGGTCTCGGCGATACATTTTATTCCAGAGGTACCCGCGCACCCGGCCGACTGGCATCAGCATGCCGCGAATGAAGGCCGAACGCGTCAAGATTTTATCCATCTGACTGCGGGCGGGTACATGATTTGGTTTGGGATTGTCACTGAAAAATGGGCTGACGACTAAATCGCAGTTGCGATGATTCATTGTCGCTACCAGGGCTTCAACAAAGTCAGGTTCGACCCAGTCATCGCCGTCCATAAACGCAAGCAGCTCACCGGTGGCTACTTCCAGACCCGCATTGCGCGCTGCGGACACCCCACCATTTTTCTTTAGATAGATGGGTTTGACGCGCGCATCTTTGGCCGCAAAGTCGGCCATTACCTGCGCGCTGGTATCCGTTGAGGCATCGTCGATGAGGATTAATTCGATATTATTGTAGGTTTGTTGCGTCAAGCTCTTCAGTCCTCGAGGTAAATACGGGCTGAGATTATAAATTGGCACAATCACACTCACTAAGGGTTGCATTTAGCCACCGCCATTTCTTTTGACTAGCATCAGTATAACTTATATCGCCAATAGGACAATAATACCTATGAAAATGCATAGAAATTTAATTCTAATGATTGTCAGGGGTAATAATGGTCGTGCGGTCATCAAACCAGCGACGTTCTTTGGCATTCAGCGGGCGATCAGTGATGAAGGTATCAATCTGATCTAGGGCTAAACCCCGATATGGCGCTTCTAATTGCAGCTTCTGGGTTTCAGAAACCACCACGACCTGCCGGGCCGCACTCGCCGCTGCACTTTTGACCAAGGCATCCTCTTCATAGCCAAAATTGACCCCCGACGCATCAATCGCCGTCGCGCCAATAAATGCCGCATCAAAGGCAATCCGCGCCAGGTTATGTAGCGTGGCCGGTTCAAAAAAGAAGCGTGCATGTTGATTTAAGGTGCCGCCAAGCATCCGCAGCGTCACAGCCGACTGCACCGATAAGGCAATCGCATTGTCGAGTGAATGGGTATAAATGGTCACGTCAGCGGCAATGCTCTGCGACAATTTCAGCAAGGTCGTGGAGTCATCAATGAAATACACGCCACCAGGATGAATCATCCCTAAGGCCAGTTGCGCCATCTGCGACTTTTGTTCCGAGAAAAGTTGCAGCCGCTCGGAGTAACTGGGGACACTTTGACCAAACGAAGGCGCAATGAGGCCGCCACGGGTCCGGCGACCCACGCCGCGCTCCGCTAAGGCAACGATGTCCCGCCGAGCCGTATCCCGAGAAACATTAACTGCCTGCATAATATCTTCAATACTCAGTTCTTGCCGCTCTGCCAGCAGTCGTTTGATCTCCTCGAACCGTTTTTCTCGATACATCGCCATCATTTCGCCCCCATTTGATTGATGTTGTTTCCATTATAACCCAGAACGAAGGGCGACGGCCAAGTGGGCCTTCATGCGGCCATGGGCTCCTCATTTGTTACAACAAATGAAAAAAATAACGCCCATTCTATTGAAATCCGGCTGAAATCAGCTTGGCTCATCACGGTGTCGACGCGGGTTGGCCAACAAAAAAGTTGATTTATCGCCTTTTTTCGCCAAAAAATTTCTGAAAATGGTTTGCCGGCCAGAATTCAAAGAAATATTACAGCCGTGTTACATTATGTCAAGATTGCGCCAGAATGTAACCTGGATGGCATTTGCCTGACACACCCTCCCGTTATACTCCATAAGTGTTCTGTTTCTAGACAGATTAAAAAAAGCTTATTTTTAGGAGTGAATGTTTATCATTAGGAATCAAATCAAATGGGCATTAGTCGCTGTACTGGCCCTCTTCCCAGCTCTCGCCTCAGCAAACCACGCCGTGAACGCGGTGACCACTGCTGACTATCAAGACTACACAGTGAAATCGGGGGATACACTGTGGGACATTAGCCAACGTAATGGCATTACCTTGTCTTCATTGACAGAAGCCAACCACATTGACTTAAACAATTACATCATCTTGCCTGGGGAACTTTTGCGTATCCCAGCGAAAATCGAATTTAAAGTTGTCGACAACCCCATTGCTGAAGCTCAGCATAAGGTAGCCGCTCAACAAGCTGCAGATCAAAAGGCTAAAGAAGCTGCCGCTGCTGCAGCAGCGCAAAAAGCTGCTGATCAAGCCAAGGCTGCTGCCGCCGCTAAAGCCCAACAAGCTCAGCAAGCTGCTCAACAAAAAGCCGCTGCGCCAACCACTGTCAGTTACGGTAGTTCATTGAAGACCTACGTGCTCAATAAGATGGTTGCGGCAACCGGCGTTTCTGCTGCCACATGGGATGCCATTATCACCCGTGAATCTGGTTGGCAGGCAACAGCCCAAAACCCAGGGAGCACTGCTCATGGCTTATTCCAAAGCCTCTGGATTAACGGTAGTAACGATGTCGATACCCAAATCGCTGATGCCATTCGCTTATTCAACGCTTCTGGCATGAGTCCTTGGGCCCTCTAAGCCACGGATTAATGATCCGGTCGACAATAGCGTTAATGAAAAAGCGCGTTGCTTAAGCAACGCGCTTTTTTTGTGCCCAGTACACTGGTGACTGGCGAATCATTAATAACTGGTGAGACTTCGCCTCATAAACCGCCATGCAGACTATATTCAGGTTGTCACATACTTGAATAAAGCGCAAAATAGTCATGTTTGAATTGTTTTAGAGAGGAAACATTATGAGCGTATTCAAAAACATTGCGCGCGACAGAGTGCTGCAAATCACGGTTGTTATCATGCTGGCGAGTTTATTATTCGCCCGGCCGCGATTAGCTGACATCAACTTTTCGACCCTCTGGTCACTCTTAGCGATGATGACCGTGATCCAAATTTTTGAGTATTTACACTTGCTAGATTATTGGGCATACCGCCTCACCAGTGGCGCTAAAAATGCCCGCCAATTAACCCGTCGTTTCCTTGTCCTCGCCGTGGTCAGTGGGATGTTTCTCACCAATGACGTCACGGTGTTGACCTTATTGCCTTTATATCTCCGCATCGGGAAGAAATACACCTTGCCTGAAATTGTGCCGGTGACCCTCATTGGGATGGCTGCGAACTTTGGGAGTGCCTTTACCCCGTTTGGGAATCCGCACAACATTTTCATCCTCTTGCATTTCAAAATTGACCCAGCGACCTTTTTCACTTGGTCAATTCCCCTGCTGATCTTAGACATTGCGGTCTTGTACCTGTTTAGCTTCTTTGTTAAAAGTCAGCCGGTGCCTCAAGTTCCGTTCCATGATATTAAGATCATGATGCGCCCAACTTTGGTCACTATTACTGTGGCCCTGGTGATTTTCGCTGGCGTGCTTGGGTTTTTGCCTACCTGGGTGGGTGCGGTCTGCGCCCTCCTTCTAGCCTTGGCCTTGCATCCCCGCATTCTCTTGCATGTTGATTACGCACTGATTCTGACTTTTACCGGCTTTTTCATCATTGTCAGCAACATCAGCCAAGTCAGTGAAATTGTCAACGCACTGGGCCACTTGGAGAATTCGCCCACGTCCGTCTATCTCAGCAGTATTATCTCCAGCCAATTCATCAGTAACGTCCCTTCGACGGTGCTGTTGGCCCGCTTCACCCACCATGCGGCCGCGCTCTTCTATGGGTCCAATATTGGGGGCCTAGGGTCGATGGTCGGCTCGATGGCCAATTTGCTGGTGATTAAGCAGTACAACCAGTTTGGCAACCATCAACGCCGACGCTTCTTAGTTGGCTTTACCGGACTCAACTTCTTAGGCCTGTTGATTCTGGGCACGCTGGGTTGGTTGCTCACGTTACATATTTATTAGAAAAGGCTCTCCGACTGCAAAAAATTTGCGGTCGGTTTTTTTGTGTCAATGTATCCACAAACACGAATATACCGGGACACATACGGTTTCAATCGCTATTTTCACTGACAAAATCCATTGCATGCAACTTAATTTTCCATGAGAAAAATTAATATAGCTTCACTCGCATACTTGAATGCGCTAACATTGTAAATGAAAGCGCATGCGCTTTAAATTTGTGACTGAAGGAGGTCTTTGTATGGCTGAATCATACATGCTAGCGATTGATGAAGGGACCACCAGCACCCGGGCCATGATTATCGATCACGACGGCAAGAAAGTCGCCGATGCCCAACGTGAATTCCCGCAATACTTCCCGCAACCAGGTTGGGTTGAGCACAATGCCAACGAAATCTGGAACGCGGTTCTCTCCACCATCGCCACTGCATTTATTACCTCTGGGATTCAACCTAAGCAAATCGCTGGGGTCGGCATCACCAATCAGCGTGAAACCACGATTGTGTGGGACAAAGCAACCGGGCTCCCGATTTACAACGCCATTGTCTGGCAATCACGGCAAACCAACAGTATTGCCGAGAAGTTGCAAGCGGACGGTTACGCCGACATGATTCACGACAAAACTGGCTTGCTGATTGATGCGTACTTCTCAGCAACTAAGGTGCGTTGGATTCTGGACCATGTGCCTGGCGCCCAAGAACGCGCTGAGAAAGGTGAACTACTCTTTGGGACAATTGATACGTGGTTGAGTTGGAAACTGTCTGGGGGCGCTTTTCACGTCACTGACTACACCAACGCCAGCCGCACCATGCTTTTCAACATTCACGACCTGAAGTGGGATGATGACATCCTGAAATTATTGAATATTCCTAAGGTCATGTTACCCGAAGTCAAAAGCAATTCTGAAGTCTACGGGAACACGGCTGCTTACCACTTCTATGGCAGTGAAGTCCCAATTTCTGGGATGGCTGGGGATCAGCAAAGTGCCCTTTTTGGCCAGCTTGCCCTGCAACCTGGCATGGTGAAGAACACCTACGGGACCGGGTCGTTTATTGTGATGAATACCGGCGAAAAACCGATGCTCTCAAAGAACAACCTGCTGACGACCATCGCTTATGGCATTGATGGCAAAGTCAATTACGCCCTTGAAGGTTCTGTCTTCGTCGCAGGCTCTGCCATCCAATGGTTACGCGATGCCATGCAACTGGTTGAACACGCAGCGGATTCTGAAGCTGCCGCCAATGACTCCACCAGCGCTAATGAAGTCTATGTCGTTCCTGCCTTTACCGGTTTGGGGGCCCCATATTGGGACGCTGAAGCCCGCGGGGCCGTCTTTGGGCTCACCCGTGGCACCACGCGCAATGACTTCATCAAAGCGACCCTCCAAGCCCTCGCCTATCAAACGCGGGATGTGGTCGACACCATGAATAAAGATACCGGCATCGACATCCCCGCATTACGGGTTGACGGTGGCGCCGCCAACAATGATTACCTGATGCAATTCCAAGCTGATATCTTGAATACGCCAATTGAACGGGCTGCCAATCTTGAAACCACCGCCATGGGGGCCGCTTTCTTAGCGGGCCTGGCCGTTGGTTTCTGGAAAGACACCGATGAACTGCAAAATATTTTTGAAGTGGGGAAGCGTTATGCCCCAGACATGGCCGACGATGTACGTGAGAACCTCTACGCCGGCTGGCAACAAGCCGTGGCTGCGACCGAAACATTTAAACACAAGCCGCTTGACCACAATAATAACTAGGAGGAATGGACGATGGCATTTTCACAAAAATCACGGCAACAAACAATTGAGAACTTAAAGAACACCCCGTTGGATTTATTAATCGTCGGTGGTGGGATTACAGGTGCCGGGGTTGCGATTCAAGCCGCTGCCTCTGGGATCAAAACAGGATTAATTGAAATGCAAGACTTCGCCGAAGGGACCTCCTCACGTTCCACCAAGTTAGTCCATGGTGGGATTCGGTACTTGAAGACCTTCGATGTCGGCGTTGTTTCTGACACCGTTAAGGAACGTGCCGTTGTGCAAGGTATCGCCCCTCACATTCCACGGCCATTCCCAATGTTAATGCCAATCTATGATGAACCTGATTCAACCTATGACATGTTCAGCGTCAAGATTGCGATGGACTTGTATGACCGGTTGGCCGGCGTCACTGGCACCCAATACGCCAACTACACCATTTCTAAAGAAGAAGTGCTGCAACGCGAACCTGGTTTGAAGTCTGACAAGTTACTGGGTGGCGGGGTCTATCTTGATTTCGTCAACAACGATGCCCGCTTAGTTATTGAAAACATTAAAGAAGCTGACGAACTCGGCGCAAATATTGCTAGTCACGTTGAAGCCACAGGCGTTTTGTATGACGACAACGGCAAAGTGAACGGCTTAAAGGCTCACGATAATCTCACTGGCGAAGATTTCGATATCCATGCCAAATTGGTCATCAATACGACTGGTCCTTGGGTCGACAAGTTCAAGTCCCTCGACAGCAAGGAAAACCAAGCACCAACCTTGCGGCCAACCAAGGGTGTGCACTTAGTCGTTGATGACAGCCGGTTGAGTGTCCCACAACCAACCTACTTTGACTCCGGTGCCGATGATGGTCGGATGATCTTCGTGGTGCCACGTGAAGGTAAGACTTACTTTGGGACCACTGATACTGACTTTAATGGCGACTACAAGCACCCAACTGTTGAACAAAGCGATGTTGACTACTTGTTAGCTGCCATCAACAATCGTTATCCAGAAGCTGGCATTAAACTCGATGATATTGAAGCCAGCTGGGTTGGCTTGCGGCCACTGATCGCTGCCAACGGTAGTTCCGACTATAACGGTGGTGGCGCCAATGCTGGTAAGGTTTCAGATGCGACCTTCAATGCCTTAATTGACACCGTCAACGATTATGAAGCCAAAAAGGCTGATCGCGCTGCTGTTGAAAAAGCCATCAGTAACCTGAAGACCGCCCACGCTGAAGAAACTCTGAGTCCTTCACAAGTCTCCCGTGGCAGTTCCTTGAAGCGCGCTGACGACGGCATGATTACCTTATCTGGTGGTAAGATTACCGACTACCGGAAGATGGCGGCCGGGGCTTTAGCATTGATTCGCGACATCTTGAAGTCAGAATACAATGTGAATGCTAAGGAAATTGATAGCACCAAGCTCCAAGTTTCCGGTGGGCATTTTGACCCAACCAACGTGGATGAAACCATCAAGTTCTTTGCTCGGATTGCCCAAGATGCTGGCCTGCCAGAAGCTGATGCCAACGACTTAGCCAACCGCTTCGGTTCCAACACGGGCCGTGTCGTCACCTATGTTCAAGATGGCGCCGCTCCTGGCCTCAGCCTTAAAGAAACCATCAGCTTGCGGTACTCCGTCAATGAAGAAATGGCCATGAATCCGGTCGACTACTTGTTGCGGCGCACCAATGCTATCTTGTTCCACGCTGACACGCTCAACGACCTCAAAGAACCGGTTGTTAACGAAATGGCCCGGCTCCTTGACTGGTCCGACAGCGAAAAGGCTGAACAAACTGAACACTTGAACCAAGTCATTGCAGAAACCCAACTTGATGCTCTGAAATAGTGGCTCACCAATCAAAAGGGGGAAATTGATATGGATAGCAGTGTCATGACTCAAGCACTTGGGGAATTTATTGGGACATTTATCTTGGTTCTACTTGGGGATGGCGTCGTTGCCGGCGTTTCCCTTAACAAGTCAAAAGCACAAGGTGCCGGTTGGATTGCCATTGCCCTGGGTTGGGGTTTGGCGGTTACGCTTGGGGTTTATACCTCAGCGTATCTCGGCCCCGCACATTTGAATCCTGCGGTCACCATCGGTTTTGCCGTCATTGGCAAATTCCCATGGAGCAGCGTGTTACCATTCGTCATTGCGCAACTCGCTGGGGCATTCCTCGGCGCAGTTGTCGTTTGGTTGCAATACTACCCACACTGGGCAGAAACCAAGGATCAAGCCGCCATTCTCGGGACTTTTGCGACCGGACCTGCCATTCGCAAGCCATGGGCAAACTTCCTCAGTGAATTTGTTGGCACGTTTGTCTTAGTCTTTGGCTTACTCGCTTTCACACGTGGCAAGTGGACTGACGGCCTGAACCCAATTGGGGTTGGGCTGTTAATCACCGCCATTGGCTTCTCACTTGGTGGGACCACCGGTTACGCGATTAACCCTGCCCGGGACCTCGGGCCACGGTTGGCGCACGCCGTCTTGCCAATTGCCAATAAAGGCGATTCTGATTGGGGTTACAGTTGGATTCCAATCGTCGGCCCTATCCTCGGTGGGATCGTCGGTGCCGTTTGCTTCACATTATTGCCATAAAGCAGAGCGCGAACAATCGCGCTTAGCAATCGAGTACTAGCAAGATTCCGGCAAATCAGCGGGTCTTGCTGATGACGGAATCAGGCTAGACGGAGATTGTTGCGATTGTGAGCGCGTTTAGGCTTGAAGCGTGAACAATGCCGGTTAAGCGACGGCATGCTAGGCTCACCTGCGACAATGGGAGTGGCCTTTCTCCCAGCGGAGCAGGTGCTTAGACCGAGTCGCTTGGCATTGTGAGCACGTTTAGGCTTAGAGCGTGAACGAGCACGGTTTGACTCCGGAAGATAAGACAGAATCAGGATGGTGGTGCATTATGCCACCGACTGAGACTGATTTATCACGAGGAGGCAGTGCTTGTGAGCGCCTTTAGTGCGCGGAAGTTGTTGTGAACTTAAGCGCGTTTAAGCTAACTAATATATCCGTGCCGAAATCCTACTGATGGCACGCTGACCAGTGGATTTCCAGTTGCACAGTCAAAAAGCCGTCTGATAGCAATCAGACGGCTTTTTGTGTGTTCCAAATTTTAGCTTTCAGTGGTACTGAGGCCTTCCTCGGTTGAAGCCGCCAACTTGTGGCGACCAGTCCGGGCCCGTAAGGCGTAAAGGATGGTGACGGTATCGACAACTTCTTGCAAAAGTGCCCCAATAATTGTTGGAATGAAACCAAAAGCGGCAATGACCATCAAAATCAAACAGATGGCAATCCCAATCAGCACGGATTCACGGGCAATCACCATGGTGTCGCGGGAGATAATTAAGGCATCTGCGACCTTACCTAAGTCATCTTTTAAGACCACGGCGTCTGCAGATTCACTGGCGGCAGTAGCCCCATGTGCGCCCATCGCAATCCCGACGTCAGCCACAGTCAGTGATGGCGCATCATTGACCCCATCACCGACCATGACGACTGGCCGATTCTGCGCGTCAATGCTATCCAAGACCGCAATCTTTTCCGCGGGGAGCTTTTCAGCAAACACCGTATCAATCCCGGCTTCAGCAGCCACCTTTTCGGCAATGGCTTCTTGGTCACCAGAGATCATCATTAGTCGATCAACGCCTAAATCGTGCAGGCGGGTCATGGTGTCTGCAGCTTCTGGCCGAATCCGGTCAGTAAACGTAATGTAGCCCACATAGGTGCCATCCACGTTGACGTACACCGCCGTGGTGTCAACATCGGCACTAGCGTCCGCATAACTGGCTTTCCCGACTTTGACCACTTGATTGTTAATCGTGGCTTGCACCCCAAAACTCGTGGCTTCTTCAACGGCAGTGGCTGGCAATAATTGATCCACATGTTCAGCCTTAACCAACGACCGGGCTAAAATGTGACCCGACTGTTGTTCAGCCGAAGCGGCCAGTTGCAGCAACGTCTTGTCATCCATAGTGCCTACTGGCACGACTTTAGCCACCGACAAAATTCCGCTGGTCACCGTCCCGGTTTTATCAAAAGCAAACGTCTTGGCATTGGCGAGTTTCTCCAACGTCGTCCCAGACTTCACGATAATCCCGTGCCGACTGGTCCGACTCATCCCAGAGACTAAGGCGATTGGCGCCGCCAAAATCAAAGGACATGGCGAAGCGACCACGAGCACTTGGGCAAACCGCACGGGGTCACCAGTCAGCCACCAAGCGAGACCAGCAATCACATAAGCGACTAACGTAAATGGCACGGCATAACGATCAGCCATTCGGACAAAATGCGCCGGCCGGGCTTCGGATTGTTGCACCAAACGAATAATCCCTTGATACTGACTATCAGCAGCGACTTGATCAACACGCATGGTCAAGGCACTATCACCGTTGACAGTCCCAGACATGACTTGCATGTGGGGCCCTTTTTCAATCGGCTTGGATTCACCGGTCAAACTCGATTCATCCACCATGCTTTCACCACTGATGACAGTCCCGTCAACTGGCACAAGTTCTTTGGGTCGAACAATGAGGACATCGCCAACTTGCACTGCTTCAACACTGACGTCCTCAATCTTATTGTCGTGCTGGCGGTGCGCTTGCGTCGGCGCGTTATCCAGCAAGCTTTTGAGTTCCCGCTTGGCTTTATTAGCGGCATAGTCTTCTAAAGCATCCCCACCAGTCAGCATCAAAAGCACAATCATCGATGCCCAATATTGCCCGACGGCAAGGGTGGCAATCACGGCGGTAATCGCCAGTAGATCCACCCCAAATTTACCAGAGCGCAGGGTTTGAATCATATCCCACAACATCACAAGCGCAATCAGCGTCCCCATCACAGTAATCAAAATCTGGGCCATTAGCGGCTGATTCAACACCCCTAGAACCATAGCAACCGCACTCGCACCAAGTACGGCGAATAATCGACGATAATTTTGCATCTCAATGGCCTCCTTGCTCACTTTTTATCTTAATTACATTGTAACAGTTCTAATCTGAATCTTCCAGTTTAAATTGATTCTAATTTGTTTGTGCACAATAAAAGTCAGCGCAAACAAAAAAGCATCGGCCGCAGCCGATGCTTTTACTTTTTACACTTTATTCAACTGGTGCGGTTGCTGGAGCGCCGCCTTGAGCATGACTCGCTTTGGCCGCATTTTGGTAGCCAGCAACTTCATCTTCTGATGCGAAGACAAAGTGCCCTGGATAGACTTCAACCAAATCGCGCTGCTTGCCATCATCTTCGACTTCAGCCGCAGAGTAGGCAATTGGTTTACGGTGCCGTTCCAAACTGGGATCAGGCACAGGAATGGCGGATAACAGGCTTTGCGTATACGGGTGCAACGGGTGGTTGTACACTTCATCAGCAGAAGCCAATTCAACCAAGCGCCCATAGTGCATCACGGCAATCCGATCACTGATGTACTTGACCATCGACAAATCATGGGCGATGAACAAGTAGGTCAGGCCTTGGCGATCTTGAATATCCTTCAACAAGTTGACCACTTGAGCCTGGATGGACACGTCCAACGCGGAAATGGGTTCGTCAGCGATGATGAATTCTGGTTGCACGGCCAGTGCGCGCGCAATCCCAATCCGTTGGCGTTGTCCACCAGAGAATTCATGCGGATAACGGGTCGCATGGCTCGCATTGAGCCCTACTTCTTCCAATAAGGCCTGAACCTGTCGTTCGCGGTCCTGGTCATCTTTGGCCAAATGGTGGACGTCGATGCCTTCAGCAATAATGTCTTGCACCTTCATCCGCGGATCAAGGGAAGCGTAAGGATCTTGGAAAATCATCTGCACTTTGCGCCGAAAATCCAACATCGCTTTTGAGCCGTGTTTCAGCTTGGCAATATCATTGCCAGCGTACATGATTTCCCCACTGGTTGGTTGATAAAGCCGAATGAGACTCCGACCAGTCGTGGTTTTCCCAGAACCGGATTCCCCAACGAGCCCTAACGTTTCGCCTTTGTAGATATCAAAACTGATGTCTTGAATCGCTTTGACTTCATTCCGTTTGCCTGGGTTAAACGTTTGTACCAGGTTTCGAATACTTAAAAGCACTTCTGGTTCACTCATGCGTTAACCCCCTTGTTGGCAAATTTTTCTTCCCACACTTGGTGCCGGCGTTGAATTTCTGGTGGCAAGGTCACTTTGGGTGCCTGCGGATCCAGTAACCACGTCGCCGCCGCGTGTGTTGGTGAGACTTGGAAAAACGGTGGTTCTTGTTGCAAATCAATCGCAAGTGCGAATTCATTCCGTGCCGCAAACGCATCCCCAACTGGTGGATCAATCAAGTTTGGTGGGGTCCCAGGAATGGCATACAAGCGGTCACTCTTGGTTTCAAGCGTTGGCATCGCTTCAAGCAAGCCCCAAGTGTAGGGGTGCTGAGCGTTGTAGAAAATTTCATCGACTTGGCCATATTCAATAATCTTACCGGCATACATCACGGCCACCCGATCAGCAATCCCGGCCACCACCCCTAGGTCATGGGTGATGAAAATAATCGACGTATCGATTTTTTCTTGGACTTCCTTCAACAATTCAAGAATTTGGGCCTGAATCGTCACGTCCAGCGCGGTTGTAGGTTCGTCGGCAATCAGAATCTTCGGGTTGTTGATAATTGCAATCGCAATGACAATCCGCTGCCGCTGCCCACCAGAGAATTGATGCGGATAATCCTTCAACCGGGCTTTCGCATTGGTAATCCCGACCAATTCGAGCACCCGCACGGCTTCAGCGAGCGCGGCTTTTTCGGAAATCTTGGTGTGCAGGCGCAGGGGTTCAGCCACCTGCTTCCCAATGGTCATCGTCGGATCCAGTGAGGTCATTGGGTCCTGGAAAATCATCGCAATGTCGTTCCCACGCAGATTGGTGAGCTCTTTTTCAGACATTTTGACAATATCTTTGCCTTCAAAATCCACGGTGCCGCCAACGACTTTCGCATTTGAGGCCAACAGTCCCATCAGCGTCCGCACGGTGACAGACTTCCCGGAACCAGACTCCCCAACAATGGCTAAGGTTTCACCTTTGTTCAAATGGAAGTCGACGTTCCGAATCGCATGAACGGTGCCGGCATAGGTTTTAAAATCAATCTCTAAATTTTTAACGTCTAATATTCTTTCCATTGCAGCCACCTCTAGCGTTGACTCTTAGGGTCAAATGCATCACGTAAACCATCAGCCAACAAGTTAAAGGCCAACATCAAGACCACAATCACAATTGCGGGGTAAATCAATTGGTAAGGCTGGGTCTGTAAGGCTTTTTGCCCATCAGACAGCAGCGTCCCCAGACTAGCCGTTGGTGCTGGCAACCCAATCCCGATATAACTCAGGAAAGCTTCAAAGAAGATCGCCGTTGGGATAGTAAACATGGTCTGGATGATGATGATTGAGCTCAGGTTTGGCACTAAATGCCGCCAAGCAATCTTCGGTCCAGTTTCACCGACGGTTTTCGCCGCCAAAATGAATTCCTGGTCCCGCAGCTGCAAGGTTTGCGCCCGAATCAACCGCGCCATCGTAATCCAGCCGGTCAACCCAATCGCCAAGATGATGGAGGTCATCCCTGGTTTGAACACCAGTAACATCAGAATGGCCACAACCAAGTTAGGCACAGAAGACACAATTTCGATAATCCGTTGCATCACGGTATCAACCCGGCCACCAATCCAGCCGGAGATAATCCCGTAGCTAACCCCAATCGTTAAGTCAAACAAGGTAGCCACAAGGGCGATAATTAAGGACACTCGGGTCCCAACAAAGATCCGTGAGAGCAGGTCCCGGCCTAAATAGTCAGTCCCCAAGAGGAACCAAACATTCTTACCCAGACCGGCATACTTATTAATGCCATCTTGATAGCCGTTAAAACCAGGAATGTTCCAATTGGCAATCTTTGGCGGCAAGTTGGTGTAGGCCAAGTTCCCCTTATTCGGGTCAGCTGGGGTGATAAAAATCGTCACAATCGAGATGATCGCAATGATGATGATGATCCATAAGGACACCACCGCCACCTTATTTTGCCGCAAGCGCCGCATCGCGTCTTGGGTGAACGTCAAGGCTGGCGTCGTGATTTTTTCTTTTTCTGTTGAATCGACCGTTACTCGCTTAAACAAGTCCGGCGAAAGTTTTGCATCAGCCATTAGTTTGCCTCCTCATTCAAGCGAATCCGTGGGTCAATAATCCCGTACAGGATATCCACAATCAAGATAACAACCGTCAACATGAACGAGTACATAATCGTCAGACCCATGATGACCGGATAGTCATTGGTCGTAATGGACTTAACGAATTGTTCCCCAATCCCAGGAATGGCGAACACATTTTCAACAACCAGTGACCCAACCATCAAGTCGACGGCCATCGGGCCAATAATCGTGACAATTGGAATCATCGAATTCCGCAGGGCGTGGTTGGCCACGGTTTGCCACCGGGTTTCCCCTTTGGACCGGGCTAATTCGATGTAATCGGAGTTCAAGACATCCACCATTTCAGTCCGCATGAACCGCGCAGTGTTGGCCAATGGAGCCATGGCTAACGCGATTGTTGGCAAAATACTGGACGAGAAGCCGTCCCACAAGGCGATTGGGAACAAGCGCAGTTTGTAGGCCAAGAAGAATTGTAACAACGCCGCAAAGACGAAGTTAGGAATTGACCGACCCAAAATTGCAAAGATGGTGGCCACTGAGTCAACCCAGGTATTCTTGCGAATCGCAGCGACTGCCCCGAGCAAAATCCCGAGTAAAGTCCCAAGAATCATCGCTTGTAACCCTAACTGCAGTGATGGTCCAATCCGCGACATGATCAGGTAACTCACTGATTGGCCGGAAAATTGGAAGGACATCCCCATATCACCATGCAATAAGCCCAGCATATAGGAAAGATATTGTTGCCAGACTGGCTTATCCAAACCATATTGGGCCTTCAATGCCACAATTTGATCAGGGGGTAATTTGGGATTATTAAAAGGTGTCCCGGGCAGTAACTTCATTAAGAAGAACGTAATACTGGCAACCAAGAACAAGGTCAGAATTAGGTAGCCCACCCGTTTTAAGATGTACTTTATCATAACGTTACTCCATTCTAGTCAGAGGTTGATACTTGCGACGTGGCGCTACTGTGAAAATAAAAAACGGGACCCACTTTCTGAGTCCCGCTTTCAAAGTCCGCTACTTCAAGTAAGCATTCACAAAGTTGTACATGTTTGCTGGACTGTATTGTAAATCATGCATCTTCTTGCTGACCAAGTGGGTTTGTGCCCGTTGGTAAATTGGGATAATCCCTTGTTCCTTGGTCAAGATTTCTTGTGCCTTCAACAAGTCATTCCAACGTGCTTCTGGGTTGGTGGCATCTTTACCCTTACTATCAGCAATCAACTTGTCGTAGTCAGCGTTAGACCACTTACCGTTGTTGTAGCTGTTAGAAGATGTGAACATGTCTAAGAAGGTAATTGGATCTGGGAAGTCAGCCCCCCAAGCAGAGATAACCATGTCGAATTGACCATTTTGTGAACGAGTCAAACGTGTCTTAAATGGCACACTTGAGATACTCAACTTCAAACCAGGTAAGTTTTCCAAAGCACTCTGGAAGTATTCCGAAGACTTCTTAGCCACATCCGTGTCATCAGTGAGTAATTCAAGATTCAAGGACTTCACGCCGGCTTCTTTCAAACCTTCGCTCCAAAGTTTCTTCGCTTCTTTGGTATCGTACTTGGTGTATTGAGAAGTTGTCTTAGCCGCTTCTTTACTGAAGTCTTCACCAGTGCTTGGGTTCTTAGCTAAGTTTTCTGGCACCAAACCAGTTGGCGCAACAGAAGAATCTTGCAAGACCTTATCAATGAATTCCTTACGGTTCAAGCTCATTGAGATTGCTTGGCGTAACTTTTCATTCTTCAAGGCTGGAACTTTCTTTTCGTTCAATTCAAGATAGAAGGTAGTGGCTTGCTTCAATGCGGTGACGTCCTTCATTGTCTTCGCTTGAGCCGCTTGGGCACCAGACAAGGTGGCATCATCGAGCTTACCTGATTGATACAAGTTCATCGCGGTGGAAGGATCTTTAATTACTTGAACGTTAATCTTGTCTAACTTCACGTTCTTAGCATTCCAGTAATCTTTGTTCTTCACTTCATTCCAAGAGTTACCAGTACCATTCCAGTTCTTCAAGATGAATGGGCCGTTAGAAACGATGTTGTCAGAACTTGTCCCATATTTCTTACCGGCTTTTTCAACCACTTTTTGGTTTTGAGGGAAGAAGACAGGGTTAACCATCATCGTGCCAAAGTAAGGAATCGCGTGATCCAAAGTGACTTCAAAGGTCTTGTCATCAATTGCTTTGACCCCTAAGGTGCTGGCTGCTTTCTTACCAGCCATAATGTCATCAGCATTCAAAATGCCGCTAAATAAGTATGCGTATTGGGACTTGGTCTTAGGATCAACCGCCCGCTTCCAAGCGAAGACGAAATCTTGCGCTGTCACAGGGTCACCGTTACTCCACTTGGCATTACGTAATTTGAACGTATATGTTTTCCCGTCGTTTGTTGGGGTCACAATCTTTGATGCCATCGCAGGTTGTAAGTCAGAACCAGCGTAGCGATACAAACCGTCCATCGTATCCACGAGTGCTTGCCCACTAATTGCGTCAGTTACCACTGCAGAATCCATACTGGAAATGACGTCGCCTTCCATTCGGCTCCAGGTCTTTGTATCGGTTGAGCTAGAGCTTTGATTCCCACCACAGGCAACTAAGAATAATGCTGCCACTGCGACACCGGCTAAAACACCGAGACGTTTGTTAAATCGCATTAGTCATCCCTCCATCAATTTGTTATGAAAATTCTACATTAAGGAAAGATTAAAGTAAAGTGTAAATTCTTACAAAAGACTCAGATTATTCAAAAAGTTTAGTGTTTATGCGGATTTATGGAAATTAAAAAAATGTTTTTAAGTTGAAATAACCTATGTTCTGCAATGGTTTAGCAGCCTTAGCTTATGTATAAATTGTGCTTACCTTATTCTCATAATCAGCGCATAAAAAAGCCGCACAGCTTCAAAAGAAGTTGTGCAGCTTTATTGGTATCAAATTCTAATCTCACGCAAACACGTTACTTAATTTCAATATGGTGGCTATTGTCTGGTTGGCTCGTCAGCTTTGGCAAGTTGATGGTCAACACCCCATCAGCATATTGAGCGTCAATGTTTTGTTCGTCCACATTTGGCAAGCGATAACTCCGGCTCATTTGGCCGTAATTCCGTTCACTCATTAATAAGTTGCCTTCACTGTCTTCATGATCAGTGAAATCATCCTTCTTAACGCTGATGCTTAACACATTATTTTGATAGTGTAATTGAATGTCTTTCTTATCAATCCCAGGAACATCAACCTTGGCCACATAAGCCTTGTCGGTCTCTTTAATGTCAGTCTTCAAAACCCGATCGTTTAAAACCGCGCGCTCAGGCAAGAAGCCATTGAAGAACTGCCGTCCCATGTCGCCAAAGAATGGGTCTGTCAACCAATCATTTGAACGAGCTACTTCATTTGCCATACTGAAAACTTCCTTTCCGTGGGAGCATTGCTCCTTCTTGATTACAAATACAGTATAACACCAATTAGCACTCTTGTTAATAGAGTGCTAATTTTTTTGGACAAAAAAACGACGCCGTTATAGCGTCGCCAGTTAGACTAGCAAATCTTGCCGCCTAAAGCTTTCATTTCTTCACGTAAAGCCTGATCTTCTTTGGTTGGAGCAGTATATTCATCAATCATTACCGCGCCATCAAGAATCCCGCTGTCATCGCGAAGGACTAATGAAGCGTTCTTGAAATCTAAGGTCAAACCATGACCAAGATACAAGGTTTCAGGTTGCGCTGTGGTCAGGTCTAAGTTGGCGTTGTTATCTAAAGGTAAGCTGTATTCAGCATCAGCGGCATCTGAAACCACGAGCTGGAACTTATTACCGATTGCACAGGAACCGCCAAGTTTAGAGAACTTGCTGGAACCATCGTCTAATGCCAGGAAAATGTGGCGATCAGGGGCAACCTTCTTGTCTAAATATTCTTTTGCAGCATCGCGTACGTTGATTTCCATCATATTACCGCCTTTCAGAAATTGTCGGAAAATAGATTGTGTGCAATCTATTTACAAGTTCTACAATACACGCTTGGGGGAGCGGGGTCAAGTATTCGACTTCTTGAGTTTCTGAAAATCCATCAAAAGCTTGATTTAATCCCGTTTATGGCCTAAATCCGACCGAATACGCTCAAAAGTTGACCACATTCCCCACATCTTGTCCCCAGCGGTTATCCACATGCCATTTTTCTGACCCCCAAAATCTTGTAGCAACTTAAAAAACTGACACCAGATTTCGCGTTCAAAATTTTCAAGTCTTTTTTCTCGGTGAGTCGCTTATCCACACTCAAGCAATGTTCGAATTTCTAAAAAATTAGGCGTCAGCCCCCGTCAGTCCATTGGCGTACATACGTTTGCTGCACTGAAAGTTTTTTTATCCACAGGTTATCCACCTCCTGTGCGCAACTTTGTCCACGTCCAAAAAAGTGAGTTATGAACAGTATCCACAGAGTTATCCACAGGTTGGGCTGATTTTTATCCCCGAAAGTCATCCACATCCCCCTTTTTTCACCTGAACAATTCGCACTTTTGTCGAGTCAGACTTCGGAGTCCTGCTGTTTGGGCTCGACCAATTCGCCAGAATGGCACAAAAATAGCGGCCCCCGCAGGATTGCGGGCGCCGCCAATAATTCAGGATTAATTTGAACTGCTTGAACTTGTAGTCAGCTGGCTTGTCGTTTGATCAAGTTTGACCTCAACCGTCGCCTTCTTGCTACCACGGTAGTAGGTGACGCTGACGGTATCCCCCACCTTGTGTTTATACAAGGCGGTGTGCAAATCAGCCAGGCTGGTGACCTTGGTATCATCTAAACCGACGATAACATCATATTGCTTCAAACCAGCTTTCTTGGCCACGCTAGTATTGGTGAAGCCAGCGATGACCACCCCATCAGTCACGGATGAAGGTAACTTCAGGACAGATGATTGTTGAGCAGCGGAAACGGATGACAAATCACGCACCGTCACACCGAGTGCTGGGCGGACAACTTTGCCATCAGCCACAAGTTGGTTGATGATGCTGACCACTTCATTACTTGGAATGGCAAATCCCATCCCTTCAACGGTAGCATTGCTGCCAGTTGAACCTGACAACTTCATGGAGTTAATCCCAATCACTTGGCCAGCCAAGTTAATCAGGGCACCACCTGAGTTCCCGGAGTTAATCGCAGCATCCGTTTGGATAACAGTGGCTTGGCCGACCGTTTGGCCAGTGGTTTCATCAGGCACGTCAATGGTCCGACTCTTCGCGGAAACAATCCCTTGGGTCACACTAGTCGCATATTGTGAGCCCAGTGGGGAACCAATGGCTAAGACCGTTTGGCCTGCTTCAATCTTGCTGGAATCGCCGAAGCTGGCCACAGTGTTAATCTTGCTGCCATCAATTGATAAGACGGCTAAGTCACTGACGGAATCGGTGCCGACCAATTTAGCGGTCAACTTAGTGCCATCACTCAAAATGACTTCCAACTTGTCAGAGCCTGAGACCACGTGGTTATTCGTCACGATATAAGCCGTGCCATCCTTTTTCTGGTAAATGACCCCAGAACCTTCACTGACTTCTTCTAGCGAGCTGCTACTACTGCTTGAACTGCCTGAAGACTGGGTACTGCCACCAAACAAATCGCCAAAGTCATCCAGGCCACTACTGGTTGATTGCGCCTTTTGCATATTCACAACGGAAACAACGGCGTTCTTCACCTTCGCAAAAGCAGTTTGGCTGGCACTACTTTGATTAACGGAGACGTTCGATACTTGCGTTGTCCCGGCCGTTTTACTTGTGTTTGTCACACCGAGATCTTGAGAGTTGGCATTGGAGAAGCCGTAATATGCGGCCCCACCACCGACACCACCACCAATTAAGGCAGCAACAACAGCGACCACGGCCACAGTGCGATTACTCGATTTCTTATCCATGATGATCCTCCTCAGATATTTTCTCTGATTTCTATAATCCCACAATAGCGCGAGGTTTTGACGAAATTGTGAACAAGCTCTGGTCAAATCTGGGACATTCCTCGGATTTTCATTTCTAAAATAGTTTAGTGATATACTATATGAAACGAAAAGAGGCGATTTTTTGGCACCGGCAGACTTCAACCAACTCGTTGAACAGTTCCTCAAGCTCAATAATACCCTGGCCGCGATTCAAAAACAGCCAGTTAACATTGCACCAGGCACACAACTCAGCACCAGTGCCTTGCACCTCATCGCGCTCATTGGCCAGTATCCCCTGACCACGGTAACAGAACTTGCCCAAAAAGCCGGTCTCACCAAAGGCGCCGTGTCCCAACAAGTGGCTAAGCTTGTCCAAGCCGAACTGGTGCAAACAACGCAAGTAGCCACCAATAAAAAGAACAAACTGCTGACGCTCACAGCCCCTGGGCAGGCCATCAACCGTGCGCATACGCAATTACACGCGCCACTCTATGTGTCAGTTCAGGCCACGCTCGATTCCTTTTCACCGGCGCAACAACAAGCGCTGCTGCAGATGATCGACCAAGTTACCACCAGTGTCATTGATTACCAACACACGCTTACGAAGGGGGACGATTAGAATGCCAAATATGAGGTTCTTGATTAACAATCAAGCAGTGCCCGCGGCAACGATTGATGCCTGGGAGTTAAACCGTTTAGACCACGAATATCGTTTTTTGGCCAAACGTGGTTTACCGCTGGCGACTGCCCCAGCGGCTGCGCATCTAGGTGAAGACCGCGTTGCATTAGCGCAGCTCAAGGCCCAGCAGTCGCCTGAGTTTTTCCGGCAACTGCTCAAACGCCGGTATCAATTAGGCAACTTCGCCTCCAGACTCGCTGCTTGGGCTTCGCACGGGCGCCGCAAATTCAGTGTGACCGAAATCGTGGTCGCTCAGTCAGACTTGAGCACAGCGCAAGTCATGACCGCAATCGAGGCCATCATGTTAGAAAACACCCCCGCCCATCAACAAATGAACCTGGCCACAAATCCGGATCATTTTGTCCTCGAAAGCCCTGGCCCCAAGGAACAGGAAGTGCTAGAAATCACTGGGGGCTCGCCGTTGCCCAATCGTTTCTTTGCGACATACGGTGACGAGTCGGGTCTCAGGTCGCAATTAACGCCCGGCTACACCCAACAAGCCGCCGGTACCGCCCGACTCGCTGATGGCACCATCATCGGTGGTGTTCGCCATCAAATTAAACCTGAAGGCGATGGCTTTCGATTTAAAGCTCTTGTTGAGTTTCCAGCGATTCTCCCCGACCACATCATTCATCAGCATCAATATCATCTTGCCTGCGAGTTCAGACAGTGGCTGACTGATGTTCTGGGTTGAGATAGCCGGCATAAGGTAACAAAATTGTGCGAGAAACTAGATTGACGCCTTGACTGTTTGCGCTTACACTTACGGCAAATGGAGGAATGGAGTGATTTTGGATGGATATTGCCCAATTAACGCAACAGTTGCAAAGCCACTCACCGGAACAAATTCTCGATCCCCAAGCAATTCGCTTACTCTTTGCCTTATCAACCAGCTGGAAATCAAAGCTCCATTTGAAAAATCGCGTCACAACTTTTCTGACCGGCTTTGCCTTCCAAGGGCAGTCTCAACCACTCGCCAGTAATGGGAGCGTCGCCTATGATGATGCCCACTTCCTAGCTGACCTGGATCAACAGTTGGCGGCGCAACATTTGCCGCAAACACTCACCTTGACCGACAAGAATCTTTTGAACGGCCTCCACTTCACTGATGACATCAGTGTGTTGAATCAGCTGGTCGCCGCTGGTGCAGGCACGACATTAACGTTACAAAGTCAGACCGAAATCAGCCTGTCAAACTAATAAAAGCGCCCAGGGCACTACGCCCTGGACGCTTTTTGTTATTTCAAAAAAATAAATTTCGCACCCAACACCAAAGCGACAATCCAGACTAAAAGCGAGGTTAGTGTCCGCTCGAAAATGTCCATAATAAGATTGAAAAGGTCTTCCCCATCAACTATCGGAATTAACCAACTGGGGATGAGAAACGCCGAAACCACACATGCCACAATCAAAAACCAGCCAATTTGGTGAACCAACTTTAGATTTTTCATCAACATCATCACGCCCTCCCTTTTGCGGTCATTATCGGACGTGTGACTGGGCTGCGCAATTAAAATTGTTTGGGTTCTTCAAGCTCGCGCGACCAGGTTACCATGGCACGATGCCGTCTGTATCAGAGAAGGTCCCGGTCACGTCATTTGTCGAGGCGGTTGCCAGCTCAATCGTGCGGGCCACACCTTCTTCGACTGTCTTGGGACCACCGCCCACAGGAGAATCCGTCGCGACCCAACCTGGGTTCACCGCGTTGACGCTGATGTGGTCTGCTTGCAAGTCATTGGCCAAATCGACGGTGAAGAGATTCACGGCTGACTTGGATGCTTGGTAGCCCATCGCGCTATGCCGATAAATACTGGTGGTTGGATCTGATGCCAAGGTCAACGACCCCACCGCACTGGAAATATTAATAATCCGCGCATCCTGCGATTGGCGTAACAATGGAATGAACGCTTGCGTCACAGCCACCAAACCAAAGAAATTGACGTCAAAGTCTTGGCGAATCGTTGCTACTGGCAACGTTGAGGCGCGCTCGTAATTGTCGAGGGCAATCCCGGCATTGTTAATCAGGATATCCAAATGGCCAAAATCTGAGGTCACTTGTTGGACCGCCGCTTGAATCGTCGCTTCATCGGTCACATCAATCACAACCAAATCAGCGGTGATGCCCAATGCTCGCAACTGGTCCACGGCTGCTTGGCCACGTTCCTCATTCCGTGCACCCAGCAAGATGTGTTGGCCCTTTTGGCCAAGTTCTTTGGCGGTTTCAAAGCCCATTCCCCGGTCAGCGCCGGTAATCAAAGTTAATCGTGTCATCATGCGTTCACTCTCCTTTTTGCGCAATTACCGTCAAGCATAAACCCATGGCGGCATATCAAGTCAAGCAAAAGCAGTGATTGGCCGTCGCTCGCTACACGTTAAGCCTTAGCAATTTTGCCAGGTTTCAAATGGGTCGCGGCAATAATCGCTTTGACCAGGATCGGCGTCAAAATCGCCGCGCCAATCATTTCAGAGACACCGTTTGTCCCCACGATGGTCAACAGAACTTTCATTAAGCCATCCGCACTGACACCGTAAGCTGAAGCCACAGGGTTAGTGTATAATGTTCCCATGAAGAACAGCACCAAGACGGTGTTCGTCAAACTCCCAGCAATCGCGGCAATGACCGACGCCACATAGAGGTTACCGCGCTTTTTGTACCACCAAGCAAACAGCAGCCCAGCGACCAAACCTACCAGCACACGCGGAACCACCGAGACAATCGGGTTCGTGAACACCAGCGTATCCAGAGGCGTACTTGGCGAGGTGAAGGCGCGAATAATGGTGCCAATGCCCCATACCAAGCCGATGAACATCCCATCCACGGGCCCAAGAATAATGGCGGCGACAATAACGGTAATATGAATAATGGTTAAACTCGTGATACCAAGCGGAATAAAGCCAAGGAATGGAACCATTGCCTGCAACATAATCAATGCGGTTAAAATGGCGCGAATCGCCAACCGATAACTTTTCGTTTGTGTATTCATGAAAGCACGCTCCTTAGTGGTCAACTTAATGACACGCATGTCATTGGGAGCAGTATACTTCAAAATGACACGCGTGTCACTATTTTTGTGAGGTGAAACATCACGGTTCAAACAAATGCCCAACGTAAGCAGCAAAAACGCGATCAAATCCTACACAGTGCCCGCGAAGTCTTCGTCCAAAAGGGCTTTATTGGCGTCACGATGAAAGACCTCATCGAGGCCACTGGCATCAGTCGTGGCGGCATCTACCTCTACTTCGATTCGGTTGAAGCCGTGTTTACAGCCGTCATTCAGCAACGCAGCAATCGTACCTACGAAACCGTCCAGCAAGCCGTGGCGGCCAATCAACCGTTTGAGACGGTGTTGGCTGACTATTTAGCTGGCCATGCCCAGCGCTTGCAAAACCAGCTCGATGGCAGCCTGTTGCGAGCGACATATGAGTACTACTTTACCCATAAAGATGCGGCAACGGTCGATTTTCAGCAGCAGCAACTCGCTAACACTCAAGCCACCATTGAAATGATTTTGCAGCTGGGCGTCGATCAAAACGTCCTCCGGAATCAAAATTTGGCGGCCATTGCCGCCAACTGGATGTTTCTGATTGAAGGGATGAGCACGCTGGCGTTGACCGGCGGCATTGCGGCAACCCAAATCAATGCGCAATTTGCACTCATGCGCAGACTACTCCCCTACACCTGACCGGAGACTGCATTTTAAAAAGCCACTGTTCAGAAAATAGTCTGAACAGTGGCTTTTTTAGTTGTCAGCGGTCAGTTGAGTATCGCCACGCCAAACGTGAGATACGTCGCAAAGAGTAACCAGAGAAAATAAGGAATGAGTACGTAAGCCGCCAGTCGATTCACAGAATGAAAGGCTTTAATACACATGATGACCACCACATCGAGCAAAATAATGATGAGCAGGCCAATGAAATAATAGTTCCCCCCGAAGAAGACCAGACTCCAACAAAAATTTAGTCCTAATTGGCTGACAAACATCCAAAAGTTCGTCCGAGCTGAATGCCGAGTCGAGCTATCGTTTAGGACGAGGTAACCTGATACGCCAATCATGGCGTACAATATCGTCCACACTGGCCCAAAAACAGCCGCCGGCGGTGAGAAGCTCGGTAAATTCAACGCGAGGTAGTGTGCTTTGATGTCGCCCGCGAGCACGCCTGATAGAATCCCGATCACCTCAACCACAACAATAAAACCCAGCAAATGAAGCCAGTTGATTCGCTGTCTTGCCATCATCGTTCCCCCTTTATTCAAAGCTTAGCAGGTTGCTTTCGCCAAACGAAAGAAATTTGGTTGCACGATGTGGCCAAAAAAAAGCCTCATCGGTTAGACAGGATTGTCCAATCATTGAGGCGCATCAGTTGTGTATGAGAACTAGCTTGTTTAAAGGCCGCCGGTGAGACCACCATTAATAATGAGGCCAACCCCCAGGCCTGAAAGGTTACCGTTACCATGAGAGATCTCGTCGAGTTGCGTCAAAATGGCATAGGCGTCATTGTTCACGCGCAAACGCTTGCCATTGACCTCAAAATAGATGTTACCCACAAACCACGAGAGAATCACTTGCGTTGATTGGTTGTGCTTTTGAATCGCAAGAATCGTGTCTGCCACCTCTTTGATGAGCGCTGGCTGTTCTGGCGTATTGATCTTCGCAAATTGGGTGAGCAAATCAATCACTTTTTGATCCAATAAATCCGATTTTTTTGACATGGCCATCCCTCCGATTAATTGTCCATAGTCTACCCCCACACCCGCACGATGGCAACAAAAAAGCTGGCCTGAATTGGGCCAGCTTAGTGTTCATTTTCACTTTTGTCGCGGCTTCGTTTTAGACGACAAACAAGGGATCAGCGATGGCGGGGTCAGTGTCATAGACATCAAAGTCATGGCCCACAGCCAAACCTTGTTGCTGCAACATGGACGCCACGGTCATGTGTGCCAGTGGCTTCATATTGTTGTGCGGAGATAAATGACCCAAATAGATGCGCTTGGTGCGCAGGCCAATCATGTCCATGATGGCATTGGCGCCATCTTCGTTGGATAAATGCCCGGTGTCACCCAAAATCCGTTGCTTCAACGGCCAAGGATAAGGGCCCATCCGCAACATCTCTAGGTCGTGGTTGCATTCCATCAAATACGCATCGGCATCGCGAATCGTGCCTGCAATCGCGTCTGAAACATAGCCGGTATCCGTCAACACGGCAAAGGCCTTGTCATCATGGTGAAATTGATAAAACTGGGGCGCAGCGGCATCGTGGGACACGCCAAAACTCTCAATATCTAAGTCATCTAATGAAAGCGTGGTGCCCATGTCAAAAATTTTGAGTTGGTCAGCCGGTAATTCGCCCACACTACTTGGCAGCGCGGCGAACGTTGGCGCATTGGCATAAATGTTCAAATTCGGATAACGGCGCGCCAGCACCCCAACCCCTTTAATATGGTCAGTGTGTTCATGCGTCAGAAATAAGCTATCCACATCGCTCATTTTGCGATCAATGCTAGCCAAAAGCGCCTCTAACTTTTTACCGGAAAACCCTGCATCCACGAGCACCTTGTGCTTGGGAGTTTCAATATAAGTGGCATTGCCTGAACTACTGCTTGCCAATACTGAAACGCGCATCCCAAAATCTTCAACCATGTTTGCTGGCCTTCCCTTCACCTAAACTACGGCTATTCTATCACTAATTCACTGTTGATGACATTAACTCTCAGTCCGGGTCTTAATCACGACGTCAGTCATCGCATTCACCCGTTTAATCACAACGTTCTTGGATGTCTTATTCTCAATGCCGACATACCAAGCGGGCACATACACCGTGCTGCCCTTGGCATCCAACAACCACGTGTACGCGAGCCGGGTCCATAAGACCTTTGAGTTGTTGGGAATCTCATTATCGCGATACAGCGTGCTAACGGCATCTTCATTGCTGACCAAGCTGACCAGATTCCGCAATTGTTCCGGCTTGGTCACATAGGTTTGGGTGTAGCTGACCATGCGATTATTATCCAGCTTGAAATAAATCACGGCCCGGTCGTCATAGACCCGCCCAGCGTTCACCTTTTGGGCAAAAGCTACCACGCCTTGGCTTGAGAGCTCAGGGGCGTAGACATACTGATCCCCAAACAAGACGTTCGTGGTGGTTTTCATCCAATCAGCCAGGGTATCTTGTGGTGATTTTTTCACGGCCAGGGGCGAAACAAGCGTACTACTCAATTTCGTCCGGGTCGCATCAAAGGTGACCCGTTGGCCAGTCAAAGTCTTGGCTTGTTGATACAAGTCAGTATTCGGTTGGGTGGCCAAGAACGCCCCTTTTGGTGTTTTGGTACTGAGTTTCGGCAATGAAATCTGATCACGCTTGATTTCCTGCATGATTTCCACGTCTGGCGCGGTACTAATCGGTTCAGCTTGTTGACTCTGGTAGATGCTATAACCCAGGAAAATATCCAAGGCAATAAAGACGACCAGGAAAATCCATTCAATTCGGCGAAAATCCATAATTATTGGCCTCCTTGTGTCGTCGTGTCATTGAGCCAAGCGGTATATTCTTGGATCTGACCGTTAATTTGGACATAATACGTCGGTTGTAAGTCCACCACCAGGTCGTTTTTGTCTTGCTTGACCCAGTGATAGCCGACCATGATGTTTTGAATCTTGTTTTCGGTGTAACCCTTTTGGGCCAATAAGCTCAAAAGGGCTGGCGTACTTGGCAAGGTCACCGTTTGTTCATTGGTGGGAATCGGCACGGTCACATTGTCCCCTGAGAAATCTGCTTGCAGCGTATTTTGGTTATAAGTGACTTGAACGGTGCCGTTTGAGGTCTGATTAAAAATCGCAAAATTCTGCACGTATGAGCGATACGTCACGGCTTGTTTGGTACTGTCATAGGCAAAATAGCGCATGGCCGTCAGACTCGGCAGGCTCAACTTATCCAGCGCCCCAAAGGTCTGGTCAAAAAACTTGCCCATCGACTGGGATGGTTTTGTAGCGGCGGTATTTTCATATTCCATATCGCCGCTACTATTGTTCACAGACAAGCGCAGATTGGTGCCGACCGTGTACACCGTCTCGGACCCTAATTCACGCGCATCAACGGTGTCACGATTGTTGGCATTAGGTGTCAGCAGAATGGGAATATAGTGACTGACACTCTGGCGATCAAGCAAATACGTGTACGGCCGAATCGCAATCGACTTGGTGAATAATGGGACCATTCGCGTCCCGAAGCGAGCTTCCTGCAAATCAAAGCCGCCAGTATCATACTGAGTGGCGATTTTTTGCAGTTGGGCGACTTTCAGCCCTGATACATGCCCAGTATACGTTTGGCGAGTGGCATCATTAACCAAGGTCACCGTCTTCGTGCCAGATTTAAGATTAATGATCATCCGGTTAAATTTGAAATCTGTCGAAGTTTTAATGGGATGGTCAAAGAACTGCGTTTTAAACAGCGAAAAAGCCATCACGTCCGCATACATCAGCTGGACGCTGTCACCTGTATTAATCAGTTTCGTAAAATCAGCCTCATCAAGCTTGGCCGATTTTTCAATCTTGGTCAGACTCGTAGTTTCAAGCGTTTTGTGCACCCGGGTGACCACATCTTGACCATCCTGATAAAGCATCTGTTTCTGATTGCCATGCTGGTAATACGCCATGGTCGGCAGATAAACACTACTTTCTTGTGAAGCGGCCGTGCGTGTATCTGTGGTTTTGATGGTGACCGCAGGCGTGGTTGCGTCCCGCTTTTCCAAGCGCGATGGATTGCGCCAAATGAATGCCGTCATGATGAGGCTGGTGATGACGGCCAGAATGAGCGCAACGCGTAAGACAATGCCACTAACTTTCATCCCAGTCACCTCCGTCCTCGATTGGTTCATATGGCAAGGAAATATAGAACGTACTCCCATGCCCTTCTTGTGAGTCTACCCAGATGCGACCATGCAAGGCTTCAACCACTTCCTTAGAAATCGCTAAGCCCAAGCCAGTCCCACCTTGTTTACGGGAGCGCGCCTTATCCACCCGATAGAATCGGTCGAAGATATTGGCCAAGTCCTTCCGCGGAATCCCTAACCCCTGGTCAGAAATTGAGAGAATCACATGATTGTGGGTGTCCAGCAGGCGGGCGGTAATTGTCCCACCATCAGGAGAGTACTTAATCGCATTATTTAAAATGTTATCGACCACTTGCATGAACTTGTCGGGATCAATTTCGACCCACAAGTCGCGCTTGGTGATTTCGCGCTTAATCGTGTAGTGCTTCTTAGCATGATCCAGCACGGAGGCAGCTTCACCCGTGTGTTCATTGTCGGTTTTAATCATCATGTCAAAGCGGTCCAGAATATAGTTGAAGAACTCGTTCAGATTGATATATTCCATATCAATCTTACTGGTCCCCGAATCCAATCGTGATAAACTCAGCAAATCGTTAATCATTCGAATCATCCGGTCAGTTTCTTCTTGCGTGACCTTCAGAAATGATGGCGCTACTTCAGGATCTTGCCAAGCGCCGTCATTCAACGCTTCAATATAACTTCGCATCGAGGTCAGTGGCGTCCGGAGTTCATGGGAAACGTTAGACACGAATTCGCGGCGTTCGCGTTCATTCTTTTGTTGTTCGGTGACATCATGCAACACGGCGACGAGCCCAGAAATAAAGCCCGTTTCCCGCTGAATCAATGAAAAGTCCGCCCGTAAAATCAATTCGTGGCCATCTTGGTCACTCAAATCCAGCACCATTTCTTGCTGTGTTTCCAGCAAATCACGCAGGCTGTAATCTTTATCGATTTTGAGCAACTTTAATAAGGAGACCCCAATGGCATCCTCGTTGCGAATATTCAAAAAGTCGAGCGCCGTTTCATTAATAATAATGACATTGCCGCGCCGGTCGGTCGCAATCACCCCATCAGTCATATGGGACAAAACGCTATCCAACCGCCGACGTTCAGCTTCAGACGCTTCTTGCGCTTCTTCAACCCGCACAGACAGATTATTAACGGCCACAGCCAGTTGGCCCAACTCATCTTGACCATAAATCCGCACCTGCCCTGAATAATCCCCCCGGGCCATCCGAATCGCTTGTTTCTTCATTTCATCAATGGGCCGCGTAATCGCGCGACTAATGACAATCGAAATGGCCATACTTAAGACCCCAGCCACGACAGACGCAATGAAAAAGATCCCAGTGATCTTATTCAGGTTGTCGTAGACCGAGGACATGCTGGCAGAAATATACACCGCCCCAACAATGGAACTGTTATCCCCATTATTGGTTTGGCTTTTGAGCGGGATAATCTTGGTATACGCTGATCCCGTTCGATCCCCGTACTCAAAGCCTTCGTAACTTTGACCGTTATAGAGCACTGTCTTGAGTTTCGCGGAAGGCGACTTCTGGCCAATCGTTCCCTGTTCGTTGAGATTGCTATTGCCACGGATAGTCCCCTTGGCATCAACCACCTGAATCTGCGCAGAATTTGAGATTCCCGCTTGGCTGATGGTGGTTTTAATATTCTTATTGGCACTTTCAGTATCGGTTGAGACCAAATCTTGGGCGAGAATGTCCTGAATATAGGGGTCAACGTTAATACTGGTCTTGAACGTTTCAATGTTTTGCTGCTCCAGAGACTTCACAAATAAGGCCCCGATAACTTCGACCGTGACCAAAAGCAAGAGCATAAATACAATTGCAATTTTGAAGTGAATTGACTGAAACAGACGGATTTTTTTATTCATCCGTCACGCTCCTAATCTGCATCTGGATTCTTTAAGAAATAACCCACACCACGGCGGGTGACTAACCATGCTGGGTGCGATGGATTATCTTCAATCTTTTCGCGCAGCCGCCGCACAGTCACATCGACCGTCCGCACGTCGCCGAAATAGTCATAACCCCAGACGGTTTGCAACAAGTGTTCCCGGGTCATCACTTGACCTAAATGGCGAGCCAGGTAATGCAAAAGTTCAAATTCACGGTGGGTGAGTTCGATGTTTTCGCCCCGCTTAGAGACCGTGTAAGCATCGGGGTGAATGGTTAAATCGCCCACGCTAACTTCTTTGTTCTCATCTTCAGCACTGTTGGCAGCAGGCGCGCTGCCTTGGCGCCGCAAGTTGGCTTTCACACGGGCAACCAGTTCGCGGTTTGAGAAAGGTTTGGTGACATAATCGTCCGCACCCAACTCCAGGCCCAGCACCTTATCGATTTCTGAGTCCTTAGCCGTCAACATGATAATTGGCGTGTCGTGATCTTTACGGACTTGGCGCGCCACTTCCAAGCCATCAATTTTAGGGAGCATTAAGTCGAGCAAAATGAGGTCGGGATCTTCTGATTCCACTTTTTCGATGGCTTCTTCGCCATCATACGCTGTGACCACGTCATAGCCTTCTTTAGTGAGATTGAATTTAACAATATCAGAAATCGGCTTCTCGTCGTCAACAACCAGGATCTTTTTTGCCATTAAAATTGGCCTCCTTGGTATTAGTCTACAGTCACCATTATACTGGTTTATGCCACTGCTGACAAAAAGCCCCCAATCTGCGGGTGAATCACGTGCGTTCCGGCTGCTAGCTCGGTAAAATGAAGGCAGATTATCACCCGGGAAATAGGAGGGTACCATGCAAATAACAGTCAATCGGATTCAACTCTACTATCAAAAACGCGGTCGCGGCCCAGCCATCATCCTCTTGCACGGCAACGGTGAAGACCATTCCTTGTTTGACACGCTCATGTGGCGGCTGGCACCGCATTTTACCGTCTATGCAATCGACAGTCGTGGCCACGGTCAGAGTGCCACCGCCCCACTCAGCTATGAACTCATGACAGCTGACGTCAGTGCCTTTATTAATCAACTGCAACTGGAACAGCCAACAATTCTCGGTTTCTCAGATGGCGGAATTGTCGCCTTGATGCTTGCCATTGCCCATCCTGAACAAGTCGGGCGCTTGATTGTCGCGGGTGCCAACCTGACGCCATGGGGTCTGCGATTGCCTGCCAATATTGGCTTCTATGCCGCTGCCTTGGTGAGCCGTGACCCGAAACTGCGGATGATGGTCAACGCGCCCCATATTGAGCCCCAAGCACTGACAGCCATCACCGTGCCCACGCTGGTGCTGGCCGGCAGCCGCGACTTAATTCGGCCGCGTGAAACCCGCCGGATTGCCGCCCTGATTCCTGGCGCTCAATTACAGATTTTGCCTGGCGAAAACCATAGCTCCTATATTCGCGACAACGCCAAACTCTATGCCGCCATTGCCCCTTTTCTCGGGCTATAAGCGCCAACCCTGAATTTTTGCCCAAGATTCGTTACACTAAGGCTAAATTATGAGGAGGTTTTATGAATGGATTTTGATGTGTTATTCGTTGGTAGTGGCCAAGGTGCGTACAACGGGGCCATCCCAATGAGCCAAGCCGGCCTGAATGTTGGCTTGATTGAAGAAGGCCTCTTTGGCGGGGTTTGTACCAATCGTGGCTGTAACGCCAAGATTACCCTCGACCGTCCCGTTGAATTGATGCGCCAAGTCCAGGCTTTATCTGGCCGTGGCTTTGACCAAATGCCAACCTTGAACTGGCATGATTTGATGTTACATAAGCACGAAGTCATTGATGGTTTATCCTATGGTAATGAACAAAAGCTGGTGAATGGTGGCGTTCATGTCATCAAAGGCCACGCTCACTTTGTTGATGCCCATACCTTAGCTGTCGGTGATCAACAATACACCGCAGACAAAATTGTCCTCGTGACGGGTCGCCACCCACACCGACTCGACATTCCAGGGAGCGACTTGTTCCATGACAGTACAGACTTCTTGGTACTCGAAGACATGCCTAAGCGGATGACAATTATCGGCGCTGGTTATGTTGGGATGGAATTTGCGACCATCGCCAACGCGTTTGGTAGTGATGTCACCGTGATTTTGCGCAGCAACCAACCACTGCGAGAATTCTATGCGCCATATGTTGATCTGGTCGTTGCCGACCTGCGCGAACGTGGGGTGAAGTTCCAATTCAACGAAACCTTGTTGAACGCGGAAGAAACCGATGAAGGCATTGTTTTACACGGTGAAAATGGCTACCGCCACACCACAGATTACGTCATTGATGCCACCGGCCGCATTCCTAACACCCAAAACATGGACTGGGACAAGATTGGATTGCAATATGACCCTGTCAAAGGCCTGCCCGTCAATGATCATCTCGAAACAAATGTGCCTGGCATTTATGCCACCGGTGATATTTTGGACAAGCCTCAACCAAAAATTACGCCAGTCGCCATTTTTGAATCCTTATACCTCTATCACCAATTCACCGGCCAAAGTGATACGGCCATCGATTACCCGGCAATTGCAACCGTGGCCTTCACTTCACCACGCCTGGCCACAGTCGGCGTTAGTGTTGCAGAAGCGCAAAAGGATCCCGATCGCTACCACATTGAAACGGCCGACTACAATCATGATTGGTTCCGCCAAGTTGGCAATGAAAACTGGGGCGGCGTGACACTCGTGTTTGAAGGTGACTATCTGGTAGGGGCCACCACCATCAGTAATGACGCCGTTGACACCATCAATGGCTTAGTCGATGTGATTGAAGCCAAAATGACTCACGCTGACGTTGAACGCCTGATTTACTTGTTTCCAAGTACCGCTCACAGTTACATGCGGAAACTCTAGCGAGTAAAAATATTCGCAAAATTTTGAAACCCGGACTAGAATTACAATTGTATTAAAGAAACCGTTTTTACATATAGGAGGAATGTTATTATGACAAGTTTTCCACGTCGTGATCCTGTCCAAGATGAACTGTTGACCCCTGAAAATTCTGCACTGTTGGTGATTGACTATCAACCAACTCAGATTACTTCAATTGAATCAATGAATCATCACGACTTGATTCAAAACATCTCCACAACGGTTAAGTTGGCGCAAGCCTATGATGTTCCAATCGTCCTCTCAACCGTTAACGTGAAGAGTGGCCGAAACCAAGACACAATTCCTGATTTGAAGAAGTTGTTTGGCGACCACGAAAGTATTGATCGCTCATCCATCAATGCTTGGCAAGATGAAGACTTCGTTAAGGCAGTTAAAGCAACTGGCCGCAAGAAGTTATTAATCGCTGCATTATGGACTGAAGCCTGCTTAACCTTCCCTACTTTGGATGCGTTAAAAGAAGGCTACGAAGTTTACCCAGTCGTTGACGCGGTTGGTGGGACTTCTGTTGTTTCACATGAAACAGCACTCCGTCGGGTCGAACAAGCTGGTGCCCAACTCACAACCAACGCACAAATTGCTTGCGAATGGCAACGTGACTGGAACCGGACAGATACAGTTCCAGACTTTGTTAAGATTTTGCTTGAAGCCGGCGACTTCATTAACTTAGGTTAATCAGTCACCGATTCCAAAAAATAGCTTGGTTTCCGCCTATACTCGGAACCAAGCTATTTTTTTGTGTCGTGATGGCTGGAGTGGGCATGGAGGCAAAATTCTTATGAAGTTCTAAATTTCACAAATTAATTGTTGACCCTTCCATAACAAAGAAGTAATATTACAACGTTGAGACAATGTTACAAATTTGTTACATAATCATTTCGTGACAATGTCATGCAGCACAATTTACGAACAGTCACTGACTGAGGAGGAGTTTTACAATGACAATCAAGCACACTGTTTTCACCGCTTTGACAGCGGTCGCCCTATTCGGATCTGGCTTGGCCTTGGCGGGCACACCCACAGCCACACCAGTTCAAGCAGCCACAACAACCGCTGCGCAACAGAGCGGCTCCGTTACCATCAATTATGTCCCTGGTTATTCTGTCGCTGTCTGGTCCACCCCAAACGCCAACAAGAAGCCGACCGGCAAGTTGATTAAGCACGGCACACTCGTGAACTTCACTGCGACACAAGAGGGTGCAGACGGTTACCTCTGGTACCAAATCGGGGCCAACCAATGGATTAGTGGACACTATGCTAAGGAAGCCTTTGCGGGCACCGGTCGTGTCACCGCAAACTATGTCCCAGGATACAGTATTGCCATTTGGACGAGTGCAACCAGCAACCATAAATTGTCTGGGAAGACACTCAAACATGGGGCTTCACTTCCATTTACAGAAGAAACGCTTGGTGACGATGGTGCCACTTGGTTTAAAGTTGGTGCCAATCAATGGGTAAGCGGGAAATATGTTGGTGCTGAATTTGATACTTGGCACCCAGTAACCGTCAAAATCAAAGCCAATTCGGCGGCACAAGTCTGGAATGGTCCACTCAATGGCCACAAACAACTCAACAAAACATTGAAAGCCAATACTAGTTGGAAGGCATTCAAATCAATGGAAATTGGCAATAACGGTTGGTTTAACCTTGGTGGGAATCAATGGATCTTCAGTTATAACGCCCTCGAAATCCACTAACATAACTAATCACGTCACACAAAAAGGGAAAGACCAACTGGTCTTTCCCTTTTGCATGGCATTAAACCACGATGCAACCCGGGTTGGGTTACGCTTCGGATTTTTTGCCAAACTTGTTATGCCACCACTTGGCCACCGTACGGCCAATGGTCTTTGTGCGGACAAGTTTATCTGAGCCGAGATGATCCCGCATGACGCGCAAAGCAGGAATGGCATCACTGGCCACAAAATTCAAGCTGCGGCCATCATCAAGATCCACGAAGAATCCACGAACATGTTTCTTCCCCATAATTTGGGCCCGAATCAGCGTGATATTGGCCCAAGGGACCTGAATATAGCCGACACCATTATTGGCGCGATACTCGATGCCATTGTCACCCAAAGCCATCACCCCAGGTTTAGGGTCATTGGGTGTAATCATGGAATTCACCTTGATCGCGTATTCTACTGTCTTGTTCAGTGATTCAACCATCGGTTTGCCTCTTTTCTCTTTGCGTCTATCATAACGTTTTTCTCGGTGATAAGTAAGGGTGCCGCAGAATCAACCGATTCCGCGGCACCCTCTGGCATGCATTCAATTGACGTGATTAAGCGCCGAAAATACCTACCCAGTAACCTAAGATACCAACGACGAATAAACCGAAGATGATAACAATAGGACTAACTTTCTTCCGTAATAACCAGATACAAAGGAAAGTCAGTAACAAAGGCATCAAACCAGGAATTAACTGGTCAAAAATGTTTTGTAAGGTTGTGGTCTTTTCAGGAGTAACACTAGCGCCGCCTTGAATTTGACCGATCACTTTACGAATGCCATCAACCGTCGCGTTCCCACCGGTCACGTGACTGAAGTCAACTTGACCCTTTGGATCAACCTTAACCGTAGACACAATCATTGGGAAGTGCATGGTTGTCCAACGAGGTACCAGAACCCCCATGATGAACATCCCTAAGATTGATGCCCCAGTTGTAATCCGTTGCATTAAACCACCAGATAAATCTTTGGTGATATTTTCACCTTGCTTGTAACCCAATTCTTGGGTGTACCAGAGGAAGGCCATCCGGATAATATTCCAAGCGAGGAAGAAGATGATTGGTCCCATCCAGTTTTGGTCTAAGGCCATTGATGCGGCGAACGCACCGATAACCGGACGAACAGTACCCCAGAAGATAGGATCCCCGACACCAGCCAGAGGACCCATCATCCCGATCTTAACCCCTTGAATTGCGGCGTCATCAATATCGGCACCGTTAGCACGCTTTTCTTCAAGGGTCATTTCAACCCCGAGGATAGGTGCTGCTAAGTATGGGTGAGTGTTAAAGAATTCCAAGTGCCGCTTTAAAGCTGCAGCGCGGTCATCTTTGTTCTTGTATAACTTCTTTAAAGCAGGAATCATGGAATATGCCCAACCAACGTTTTGCATACGTTCATAGTTCCAAGAAGCTTGGAGGAACTGACTACGCCACCAGACACTGATACGGTCTCTACGTGATAATTTAATTTCTTCAGCCATGTCTAGTCCTCCTTCTAATAATCGTTCAGAATATCGTCGATTGGGTCGCCACCATTGCTGCTCCCACCGCCGTTATTACTGCTCTTGTTGAATTGTGGTGACAATTGCAAGTAAACCAAAGCGATTACCAGACCGATAACCCCCATAGCAATCAGGTTTAATTCGCTGACTGCGGCTAAAGCGAAGCCAAGGAAGAAGAAAGGCCAGATTTGTGGGGTTGCCATCATGTTGATAACCATCGCATACCCAACGGCAACGATGAAACCACCGGCAACAGCCAGACCCTTTGTAATCACATCAGGAATAGCGTTCAAAGCGCTCATAACGGCGCTACTTGGCACAGCCATGATTAAAGCAGCTGGTAACGCAATCCGTAAACCTTGAAGCATCAAGGCGGTTAAATGCATTACTTCAACACCACGGAATGAACCCTTTTTAGCTTGGGCATCGGCACCATGAGCCAAACCAACGGTAATTGAACGAACAAGAATGGTCAGAACTTGACCAGCAACAGCCAAAGGAATTGCTAAAGCAATACCGTTTGAAACTGAAGAACCCTTCATGCAGACAAGAATTGCAGATGCAACAGAAGCTAACGCTGCATCAGGTGCCACAGCGGCACCAATGTTCATCCAGCCAAGTGCAATAATTTGCAGTTGACCACCCAACAAAAGACCTTCAACTGGATGCCCAGTGACTAAGCCAATGAGGGAACAAGCAATGATTGGTTGGTGAAATTGGAATTGATCCAAAATCCCTTCCATGCCAGCAAAGAAAGCAACAATAAGTGCAAGAATAACTGCTAACATTGTTTTCCTCCTAAATTTTCAACTGAATAATGTAATTAAACGTTTTGCAACCCAGACTTCTTTAATAATTCATCCAAGTTCGCATTTGAATCGGTAGGCACTTTACGAACATCGAACTTCACACCTTCAGATTCGAGGTGCTTGAATGCGTCGACGTCTTCTTGGTTAACTGACAAGACGTTGTTAATCATAACCTTGCCTTCAGAATGCGCCATGGAACCAACGTTAACTTCGTCGAGCTTAACCCCGCCGTCAACAACTTTGACAACATCTTCAGGGTTTTCAAACAAGAGTAAAGCCTTGGTCCCACCAAAACGAGGATCTTTATAAATATCGATCATCTTCTGGATTGGGATAACGTTTGCCTTAACACCAGGAGGAGCAGCCTCAGTGATTAAGGTCTTCCGTAATGAGTCCTTCGCCACGTTATCTGAAACAACGATAATGCGGTTAGGTGTAACTGACTTGGTCCATGCCGTTGCGACTTGACCATGCAACAACCGTGAGTCGATCCGCGCAAGCGCAATCTTAATCTTGCCATCGCCAACCACAGTGCCTTCAGGCAACGACTGTTGAGGTGCTGCAGCAGCTGCTGGTTTGTCAGCTGGAGCTGGTTCAAGGTTTTCAGGTTTAACCTTCACACCGTCGCGGCCAGCTTCAATGATATGTGCAGCAATTTCTTGAGCTGAATCCATTGATAACCGAGAGCCGTAAGCTTCAATCAGCATTGGCAAGTTCAAGCCGGTCACGATGGCCCACTTGTCCTTGTGTGCTTCATACAAGCCGTTTGCTTGGTTAAATGGTGAGCCACCCCACAAATCAATCAAGAAAAGGACTGAGTCTTCAGGATCAAATTTGGCAATGGCTTCTTCAAGATGTGCTTTCAAGTCATCGGGACCTTCGTTGGGCATAAAAGTCACAGCTTCGACTTTTTCTTGCTCACCGAAAATCATTTGCCCAGATTGTTTAATCCCGGCTGCGAATTGTCCATGACTCGCAAGAATGATTCCGACCATTTTGTCGCCTCCTACAATTTTTTTGTTGGAAAAAAAACGCCTGCGGCCCGTTATGTAATGTGCTAAAACGATTGCAAGCCTTTCCCCAACAAACAAGTATGCAATCACAAAAGAGCGATTGCAACCACTTTCTGACGCGATTGGCTTCGTTTTCATGAAAGGCCTATACCAGCGGGCGACACCAAAACCAAAAAAATTAAAATTTTTGCCATTTTTGACGGCCAAACAGTTTCATACCAACCGTTATCTCAAAATGTTTGGGCTCATTTTTGTCATAGAAAGCGAATACATTTTGACGTGCTCGCATTCGCTGAAAATCATCCTTCGATAACTATTTTATTCAATTTAAGTGGTGAAATGATGAGCAATTCCCCCGAATTCGGATGGCGTTTGACGGGTCGCAGACATCCCGATAGTATAGAAACAGGCTTACATTTGGAGGAAATTTTAAATGAAAAAATCACTGCTTGTCACCACGCTCACCGTGGCCTTAGCCACAGTGCTGGTCGCGTGTGCACCAAAAGAAAGTGCCGTTAAATCAAGTTCGAGTAGCCACGACGCTACCACAACCCAACTGACCATTGGCACCATGCCAGCCCCTGACTCCCTGCCATTGTACGTGGCACAACAAGAAGGGCTGTTTAAGAAGCAACACTTGAACGTGAATCTCCAACTCTTCAAGTCGCCAAAAGACCGCGATACCGCGATCGCCGGCGGCCAACTCGACGGCGCCGTGACCGACATTATCGCCTTCACGTCCTACGTCAACGGTAAGCTTGACTGGCGGATTGGGAGCGGTTTGACCGGCTACTTTGGGATTGTCACCAATGATGCCAGCGTGAAATCCGTCAAAGATTTGGCTGGCAAATCTGTTGCTGTCCAACCTCGCCAGACCCCGCAATTTTACTTATATCAGCAGTTACAGGCTGCAGGCGTGCCCGCTAAATCTGTGAAGACTGCCGAAGTGGCGCAAATCCCAGTGCGCCTGCAAGTCGTTGAACAAAAACAAGTCACTGCCACCGTGTTGCCCGATCCATTTTTGAGCATGGCCAAAGCAGCTGGCTTGCATGTTCTGGCGCAAAGTAACCCTAAAGACTATCAATCCACGATTCTGGCCTTCAACAAGCAGCTTAGCGGTAAAGCTGACGTCCGCAAGCGGTTCTACACGGCCTACAATCAAGCCGTCAAACTGATTAATGCCCACAAAGCCACAGATTATAGCAAGTTACTGGAACAATTAGGCTACCCAGCCAAGAATATTGCCAAAACGACGCTGCCAACATACACCATGGCCACCCCAATTAGCGACAAAATGCTGGGTGAAGCCTTTAACTATGCCTATACCCAACAAATTTTGAAACATGAAGTTGATCCCGAAAGCTATCAACTTCCCCTGAAATAATGCTCGCCGTCAGCGGATTATCCGCTGGTTATGCTGGCCAAACCGTCGTGGCCGACTTGAGTTTTCAGATCGACAGCACGGAAATTCTTGCCATCATCGGCCCGTCAGGTGTGGGCAAAAGCACCCTGATTAAAGCGATTCTTGGGCTCATCCCCAGCTCTGGCAGCATTTTGCTGAACGACCAGCCACTCGCGGCCAAAACCCACACGCTCGCTTTTGTGCCTCAAGACTACGGGTTACTGCCATGGCAGACAGTCCGCAAAAATGTGCAACTTGGTGTGCAGGTCAAACAGCACCATCGCCTCACCCCTGCCCAAACGACGCACGTGGACCAGCTCATCGAGCAGCTGGGGCTTGTGAGCGTGGCGAATCAATACCCTGGCAGCATCAGCGGTGGTCAGCAACAACGTGTGGCTTTGGCGCGCGCTTTTGCCATGCAACCAGATCTATTGTTATTGGACGAAGCCTTTTCCGCGCTGGACTTGGGGCTCAAAACTAAGGCCCAGTTGCTGTTTCTCGACCAATGGGCCAAAGCACCGATGAGCACTGTGATTGTCACCCATGATTTGCAAGAAGCCCTCACTTTGAGTGACCAATTGTTAGTGATGACGCCTGGCCATGCCCAATTGCGTCCCAATCCTTTGGCTGCGATTGATCGCGCTCAGCGGCCGAATAGCAGCGCGCTCTTTGCGGCCGAAGCCACGCTTTCCCAGGAGGTCACCCAATGGCAAAATTAAAACAACTGCTTGGCGTCATCATTGGGATTCATCTGGTGTGGTGGCTGGCGGCCATTTGGTTAAACCGGTCCATTCTACCAGGGCCGGTCACCGTCTATGCCGCCTTTCCCAGTCTGTTACAGGCCCAAATCGGCTGGCACATCTATTTCAGTTTGTACCGGCTGTTTTGGAGTTTGCTGATTGCGACTGTGATTGGTGTGCTCACAGGGATGGCCATTGTGCGCTTCCCGCGCCTGGGTCGCGTTCTCGATCCACTCATCTATTTGACCTACCCCATCCCTAAGATTGCCTTCTTGCCCGTGGCCATGTTGCTGTTTGGCCTGGGTGACTTATCCAAAATTATCATGATTAGTTTTATTGTCGTGTTTCAGGTGATTATCTCAGTGCGCGACCATGTCGCTGCCATTCCGGCGAGTCTTTATCAAACCTTCGCGACGCTCGATGCCAACCGCTGGGAACTGTTCCGTTTCATTACCTGGCCGGCTTCGATTACCGGGATTATTTCGGCCTTACGGATTGCCCTGGGCACAGCGATTGCGACGCTGTTTTTCACGGAAGTTTATGGGACCAATTATGGCCTGGGCTACTTCATCATGGATGCTTGGAATCGCTTGGATTATCCTGGGATGTACGCTGGCATCATCGTCATTAGTGTCGTGGCCTTTTGCCTGTTTGCGCTGTTGAATGCGATTGAACATCTTACAGTAAAATGGCAAAAAGATGAGATTAATGCTTGACACCCGCATGTGGCTAACATACACTCAAATCAGACATTTTAATAAAACACCAACAAGAAATAGAGGTTGCGGGAGATCACAACGACTGTGGAGTGCCTAGACACGTTGAAACAGTCCTAAGGGTCCTCGCCGAAATGGCTTATTGTCAGGCAATAAGTTGTTGGGCCACGGGTGAATAATTCGTGGACTGTCTTAGTCATTTGACTAAGGAGCGCTATGATTCTGGTTTAATCGCTGAAATCGACTAGTCGACCTTTATTGAAGTACCACTCAATAAAGGCCGACCATTTTTGTTCTCTATTTCCCTGGGTTTAATCAAACGAAGGGAGAATGTCTACTATGCGAAAGTTTTGGGTTATGATTGGCGCGCTTTTAATCGCCGCCGGGTTGTTTGTACCAACGACAGTTCATGCTGCCGATGATACGTTTAAAGTGGGGATGGAGGCTGGCTACGCGCCGTACAACTGGACGCAGTCAACCGATGCCAACGGGGCTGTGCCGATTCAAGGCAGTTCCGAATTTGCCAATGGCTACGACGTCCAGATTTCTAAGAAAATCGCCAAGGCCTTAGGCAAAAAGGTCGTCGTGGTCAAGACAGACTGGGATGGCTTGCCACCAGCACTCACGTCCGGCAAGATCGATGCCATTATTGCGGGGATGTCACCAACCCCAGAACGTCGTGAAACGATCGACTTCAGTAATGCTTACTACACTGCGAATTTAACCGTGGTCGTCCGGCGCGACAGCAAATTAGCGCACGCGACCAAGTTGACTGATTTTAAAGGGGCTAAGATTACCGCCCAACTCAATACGTACCACTACGATATGATTAAGCAATTACCTGGCGCCATTAAAGAGCCAGCAATGAACAGTTTCCCCGCCATGCGGGTGGCCCTGGAATCAGGCACCATTGACGGTTATGTTTCCGAAGTGCCTGAAGGGATCACCGCTGAAGCTGCCAACCCGAATTTGAAGTACATTCGGTTCTCCAAGGCCAATGGGTTCAAGACCACGCCTGACGAAAACGTGTCAGCGGTCGGTTTACGCAAAAACGATCCCAATAAGGCCAAGATTAATGCCACTTTGGCCACCATCAGTGAAAGCGAACGCGCGAAGTTGATGAAGCAGGCCGTTGCAGATCAGCCCAGTACCTCCAGTGATGGCAACTGGTTTATGACCATCATGAAGCAATATGGCCCAATGTTATTACGCGGGACCGGGATGACCTTACTGATTTCTCTGGTCGGGACCATTGTTGGTTTCGTCATCGGCTTGTTGGTTGGGATTGTCCGCACCATTCCCAAGCCAAAGCGGACCAGTCGCCGGGGCTTACTCGCCATCGGTCAATGGCTGCTCTCCGTTTATATTGAAGTCTTCCGGGGCACGCCTATGATTGTCCAAGCAGCCGTCTTCTATTATGGGGCCGCACAAGCCTTCCACTGGAACATGGACCGAACCGTCGCTGCCCTGTTGATCGTCTCGATTAACACCGGGGCGTATATCTCCGAAATTATTCGGGGTGGGATTACCTCTGTGGATGCCGGCCAATTTGAAGCCGCGAGTGCCCTCGGGATGACCCACTGGCAAACCATGGTCAAAGTGATTCTGCCTCAGGCGGTCCGCAACAGTCTGCCTGCGGTTACCAATGAATTCATTGTCAATATCAAGGATACGTCCGTTCTGTCGGTCATTTCAGTTTCTGAATTGTTCTTCAGTGCTGAAACCATTGCCGGTCAAAGCTTCCAGTTCTTCCACACGTATTTGATTGTCAGTGCGATTTACTTAATCCTCACCTTCACCATCAGCCGCCTGTTCCGAATTGTGGAGCATCGCCTCGATGGCCCCAAGGATTACAACGTCATGAACAACCAGATGCAAGTGGAGACCCCAAAGATCGGGTAGAAAGGACATCGTCATGCAAACAGAATCGATTATTGAAATTAAGAACCTACAAAAGAAGTTCGGCGACCATGAAGTCCTGCGCGACATTAATCTCGATGTCCATCGGGGTGAAATCGTCTCGATTATTGGCCGATCTGGGTCTGGGAAATCAACGCTTTTGCGCAGTATCAACCTGTTAGAAACGCCCACGAGCGGTGAAATTGATTTTAACGGGGAAAACATTTTGGCAAGGAATTTTGATCTCCAACATTACCGCGCTAAAGTCGGCATGGTCTTTCAAAGTTTTAACCTGTTCAACAATCTGTCCGTGCTCGACAATATCGTTGTGCCTCAACAAACCGTGCTCAAGCGCGATGCTGAGACAGCCAAGCAACATGCCACCGAAATTTTGGAACAAATGGGGATGGCGCCGTTCGTCAATGCCAAGCCCGCGCAACTTTCTGGTGGTCAAAAGCAGCGGGTCGCAATTGCCCGCGCCGTGGCTATGGACCCAGATGCCCTACTCTTTGATGAACCAACCAGTGCACTGGATCCCGAAATGGTCGACGATGTCTTAGCCGCCATGAGCGCCCTGGCACACACCGGGCTGACAATGATTATCGTCACCCACGAAATGGCCTTTGCTCGGGACATTTCTGACCGAGTGGTGTTCATGGATCAAGGGGTCATTGCCGAAGATGGCACTCCAGAGCAGATCTTCAATCACCCACAAGAAGCGCGCACGCAAGAATTCCTCAAGCGGTATCTGAATCGCGCCTAAATGGGCCCACAACCATCTCAGTTTTCTGAGATGGTTTTTTTGTGTGCTGAGACAAACTCATCGTTTAATTATCATAATTACATTAAACATTATTTTATATAGCATTTTAATAGAAAAACAGATTGCAAAAATGATGTGTTCAAGCTATACTCATTAGCAGTAAAAATGATGCGATGAAAGCCCTCAAAAAAGGAGCATCAAAATGAAAATCTGGAACAACGTCCTTACCTGGCTTGCTTTGCTCATTAGTTTGTTCGCCGGCAGCGCGTCGGCAGTTCAAGCGGCGGCTAGTAATCTGGAAGTACCCGTCGATCCAGGCCAACTCGAACTCAACGTGCCTGGTACGTTACGCTTCTTCCCAATTAACATGGCCTCCCTGTATCCCAGTGCTGGCGCTCCCAGAGTCACTTACCTAACCCTCGGTTTAGACTTCACCATTAGCGTGAATGACTACACTGGCAAGCATGCTGGATGGCAATTGCAAGCCGCCATGACAGGTTTATCAGCCAGCAACGCGCCAGTCGCATCTGACGTGACGGGTGATCTTTACTTCTCAAATCCTGATATCACCAGTGAACTTCCTGAGACACGCGCGACCAGCCCAAAACTCACCAAAATACCGACCGGCGATGCGAGACAAGAATTTGGCCCACAGGTCACCCTTTTTTCAGCGCCCCCGGATACAGGCGTCGGCAAGAATGCGGCGATATTCGGTCTCCCAGATGTCCGCCTGGCGTTGAATTTTAACGTTTACGCCGTGCCGCGACGATACAGTGGCACAATCAAATGGACCCTAAGTCAGCCGTTACCCACCACCGAAAATTGACTTATTTTATCCTTTTTACAATAAAAATATAATTTATATGTATTTACAATAACGTAAAATGTTGTCAAAGTCCCTAAGAGTGGCTATAATCGAATCACAGGTTGGGCACACACATTTGGTACACCCATTTTGGAGGTAAAATTTTATGTCAATTTCACTTAAACGCACCATTGCACCAGCCGTTGCACTGCTCGCTTTGACTGCGCCAACAGCAGTTTTCGCGGCAGATGGCGATCTCGGCACCAATTCAACAGCCACGGTCAGCGTCACTCCCGGAAGTCTTACTTTGGTCCAGGCCCCATCATTTAACTTCGGCAAAATTACTTTGGAATCCTTGGTGCCAAAGGCCAAAGATTCCGCGATTTTATCAAGTCAAAACGAAGATGGTTTGGTCGTTTCCGACTACACTGGATCAGGGAGTGGCTGGGTCGTGAGCGCAGCCATCACCCCATTCGCCGTTGACAAGGCCGATGCGAAAACCATTTTAACAGGACAGTTGGCTTTAAAGAGCCCGGCAGTAGTTGGTGAGACAGAAGCGACTACCGCAAGTCTTGGCACTGCCGCATTAATCACAGGCTCAACTGCTGGACAGCCTGGCAATTCGGTTAACATTCTCTCTGCCGCAGCTGGGAAAGGCCAAGGAAACAACATTGTGGACTTCAAGCCCGACACCGCAAGTCTGGCCTTGGATAAGAATGTCTATGCCGCTGGCAAGGACTACAGTGCGACCATCACGTGGACACTGGCAGCGACAGTGACAGCAACAACCCCGACTAACGGCTAATTGACGTTGAACGCGAGATGACCCGTCTTCACCAACTTGGTGTCACGGGTCATCTTTTTATGAGTAAAGGAGGTGCGCTTTTGCGCAAAATAGTATGGATGATTGCCGTCTTGCTTGCCTTCTGGGCACCGCAAACCGTCAAAGCAGATTCACCAGGCTTCACGGCCACACCGGTGTTCAAGGCCGGAACACCGCCTACGACAAGCTATTTTGATCTCACAGTTAAACCGGGCACGACCGAGCCATTAGCCGTCCAGGTCCAAAATACGGGCAAGGCACCCGTCACGCTTAATGTGCAGATGATCAACGCCTATTCACAATCAAACGGTCAGGTTGGCTATGCCCCCAATCAGTTTCGGGACCCGTCAGCCCAGTATCAGCTGACCGACTTCACCCCCGGCAAGCAAGTCGTCACGTTACAGCCTGGCACCAAACAAATCGTTTCCTTCCCGGCAAAAATTCCGACTGGTGGATTTCGCGGCCAAATTTTAGGCGGAATCTATGTGGAAAATCCCAAACCAACCAATCCGGACGCCCAAATCAAAAATCAATTCGCGGTCTTAATCGGCGTGCGACTACAGACAAGCACAACGCTCATTGCGCCGGATTTGAAATTAACTCGGGTGGAAGCCCAGCGCCAAGACAACCAATTCGCGGTGATCAATCACATCCAAAACTTTGAACCGCGATTGTTTGGTGGTCTGGCCATCGAGGCCACTATTACCAAAGTTGGTGACAATCAGCCGGTCGTTAGTCGCAAAGTGAAAGACTATCAAATGGCTCCAAACTCTGATCTGGCATTCGGCGTGTACCCGAAGTCATTAGCGCCTGGCGACTACACTTCAACAATTGATGCGACCGCTGGCAAACTGCACTGGCACTTCAGCCAAAAGTTCACCGTGACCGCCAAGCAATTGAAGAAATACGGCGCCACCCAAGCCAGTCCACCATCCAGTTGGCCGTGGTGGTGGATTGCTGCAGGCGTTGGCCTCGTCGTCTTGCTCGTCCTGCTGTGGTTTATTCTGGCCCGGCGGCGCAAACGCAAAAACTAAAACGGTCTAACAAAAAAAGTTGCGGCAACTGACGGTTGTCACAACTCTTTTTTGACTATTGAATGGCCGCGAATCCGCGATCAAGGTCAGCCAGCAAATCACTGACATCCTCAATCCCGACCGACAGCCGAATCAGCTCATCTTGGATTCCGCTCGCCAACCGAACTTCGCGCGGAATGGCACCGTGCGTCATCAGCGCTGGAATCTCAATCAAGCTCTCTAGGGCGCCCAGGCTTTCAGCCAACGTGATGATTTGGAGATTTTCGACGAATTTCACCGGATCAAGACCTGGTTGCAGTTCAAAACTAATCATGGCGCCAAAACCATTCATTTGTTTCTTGGCGACGGCATAATCCGGATTGTCTGTATCACCCGGGAAATAAATTTTAGCGACTTCGGGGCGGGCCTTCAAATACTTAAAGACGGCTTCGGCATTTGCCAAGTGCGCCCGCATCCGCAACGCGAGCGTCTTAATCCCACGCTGCAATAACCAGCTTTCTTGTGGGGCCAAAATCGCACCCAAGGCGTTTTGCAAGTAGCCCACCTTTTCACCAAGCTCAGGGTCCTTGGTCACCACAATCCCGCCAATTAAGTCACTGTGACCGCCTAGGTATTTTGAGGCGGAATGCAAGACAATGTCTGCGCCTAAGTCTAAGGGGTGTTGGACATAGGGTGACGCGAAAGTATTATCTACAATTGTCAGCAAATGATGGTCTTGGGCAATCTCCGCCACGGCATGAATGTCACTCACTTTGAGCAAGGGGTTTGAGGGACTTTCGAGATAGACCGCTTTGGTGTCAGGCTGAATCGCTGCTTTAACAGCAGCCAAGTTGCGTGTGTCCACGGTGGTGAAGGTCATGCCCATGTTCTTGAAGACCGCGTCAATCATGCGGAAGGTCCCGCCGTATACATCGTCCCCAACAACAAAATGGTTCCCTTGTTTAAACAAGCTGAAGACAGTACTAATAGCAGCCAAGCCTGACGCAAACGCAAAGCCGGCCTGCCCGTGTTCAATGGTTGCCATCAAGCTTTCCAGTGCTTCCCGAGTTGGGTTGCCTGAGCGGGAGTATTCGTATTTATTTTGGCCTAGCTTCTTTTGGTGGAAGGTCGAGGCCATGTAAATGGGGATTGACATCGCACCCGTAGTTTCATCTTCACTAATGCCGCCATGTAGCAGTTCTGTATCAAATTCCATGATTTGCCTCCTCAAGCAAAAGACACCTACGATGACCATCGTAGGTGTACTTGCATTGCGTCTGAACCTGTCAGACTGAATTCAATTAAGCTTACCGATTCACCGCCGCTGGGTCAACCCCGCTAGATAATCGCGAGAAAGACGAAATTCAAGATGAACCCAATCGTCACAATCGCCAAGACAGGATGAATTTCTTTGGCCTTACCGGTAATCAACTTGATTAACGTGTAGAAAATAAAGCCGGCCGCAATCCCATAGGAGATGTTGTAGACAAAGCCCATGACAATCGACGCCATGAATGCCGGAATGGCTTCTGAAAGGTCATCCCAGTCCACCTGCTTGAAACTACTCATCATCATGACCCCAACCATGATGAGCGCGGGTGCAACGGCTTGCGTCGGCACAACCGCAATCAATGGGGCAAACAGACTACTTAAGAGGAAGGCCACGGCAACAACAACAGCAGTTAAGCCAGTCCGTCCACCCGCTGCAATCCCAGCAGCACTTTCAACATAGGTGGTGACGTTACTACTCCCAAAAATTGAGCCGACACCCGTCGCAATGGAATCAGCGAACAAGGCCCGGTCCATTTTGGATGAGAACCCTGACCCATGCGCCAAGGCTTCTTGATCAGCTTCAGAGAAAATCCCAGTCCGCCGACCGGTCCCAATGAAGGTCCCTAAGGTATCAAAGATATCTGAGAAACTGAAAGCAAAAATTGTCATGATTGAGAGCAAGACTTTGCTAGTAGTACTAAAGAGACTCCCCATGCCTTCTGGGCCAAAAGCGGCCCCGAACGTCACATGTAACTGGCCTAATGCATGCCCAATGGAATCAGCGCTTGAGACGTGCAAGCTAGTCACGCCAAACGGGATCCCAACTAAGGTGGTGACCACGATCCCAATCAGAACGGCACCTGGTACCCGCTTTACCACGAGCACTGCCATCAATAACAGCCCAATCAAGGCCACAATCGCACCTGGCTGGGTAAAGTTTACCAACGCTGGCACAATCCCACCATTCGAAACCACGCTCGTCAGGCCACCTTTGAAGGTTTCAGCCCCAGCTTTAAACGCATGCCCATTCACAGACATAATCGAGGTCGCTTCTGACGTGAACTGCAAAAAGCCAGCGTTTTTTAACCCGACGTAAGCGACGAAGACCCCAATCCCGCCACCAATCGCATGTTGCAACACATCAGGAATCGCCAAAATGATGAGCTTCCGAATCTTCGTCACGGTAATCAGAATATTGATGACCCCGCAGATGAAGACCAGCGCTAAGGCTTGTTGCCATGAGAACCCGAGGGCAAACACCACCGTATATGTAAAGAAGGCATTCAAGCCCATCCCCGGGGCGAGGGCATACGGGACGTTCGCAAACAGCCCCATGATCAGTGTCCCGACAGCACTAGAGATAATCGTGGCCAGGAAAACGGCCTGACTTGGCATTCCGGTGAGGGACAAGATCTGCGGATTCACAAAGAGAATGTAGGACATCGCGAAGAATGTGGTTAACCCAGCCACAATTTCCGTCGTAACAGTAGTATTGTTCGCCTTTAGCTTGAAAAACTTTTCCATAATTGACTCCTTTGTCATTTCGATAAGGTAATCGTACTCGATGACAGTCGATCTTTCAAGTAAAATAACGTCCAATTGTAAATTTTCAGTGACTAATGTTCGTGTTCTAATGAATCAGGGTTAAATATTGGCTGGAAACCCATTGCTGCCCGCCGAGATTGTACCAACGCTGGCCATCAGCGCGAACAGTCGTGCCAAACACGCGCCATTGTGAGTTCGTGGCTAACTTCCTGTTACCTACCAGTGATGCGCCTAGAGGTGACTGCCACACTGCAATTCCAAATCCTGGCTGATAGCGGACCTGGCCAACAGCAGTCACCGGGGTGACTTCAAGGCCAAAACGCGCTGGAATCCATTGCGTATCACCAACTTGATACCACGGATGACCATCGCCGCCCATCGCAGTCGCACTAAAGTGCTGCAGAGACCCAGCGGCTAACTTTTGGTCCCCGGCCAAGGTACCGGTCTTGGGGTTAGCCCAAGTGGCAATGCCATAACCTGGGACATAGTCGATAATCAGCGACCCACTGCGCGACGGTTGAGGTTGTGGGTTTGCACTAGTCGTTGGCCGCGTCGGCGCGCTAACAGCGGGTGAGACCGCTGGACTGGTTGGCAAGTCACCCATCGTGCCGGTGTAATATGTACCCCTAGTGCCGTCCACAACTGCAAATAAATCTCCTTGTCGGAACGAAATTATGTCGTCGTCATCTTGCTGGTTCATGTCCAACAGCCAATGCCCGCTCGCATCGGCTTTAACATCGTACACGTGATTTTTCCCGATTAACGGGCGGTAATAGATGGTCACCTCAGTGTTTGGGGCGGCCGTGCCACTGAGATCTGAGTGCACAGGATAAGACATCGCTTGGCCGACAGAGAGTTGGGGCTGAACCGCCTTCAGGCTTCGACCCACTTGTGTGACACTCGTTTCATGTTTGCTAAAGACCACAATCGTGCCATCTTTAGCGAGGCCTGGAAATTCTGGCCAGTCCGAAATTGGAAATGCCCACATCCCATCATCAGGCGTTTTAATCGTGTTTGATACTTTGTAGTGGATCGTGCTGTCTTTGCCCAGGCCTTCATAGACCAGGGTCAAGTCGTCACCTGGGACGGCGTGGCCCAAAATATAATTATCTTTGTCACTGACAGATTGAATCGACAATTGCTGAGCCGGTGCGTCGACATCTGGCACAGTTACTACTGGAACCGGTGGCGTCGTTACCGTGGTTTCAGCTGGACTGACAGGCACTGACACACTATCAACAGTCACAACGTCCCCGGCCCGGAATGGATGCTCGAAAATATTAGGTTCGTCCGCAATATTGATAGTCCAGTGACCTGTGGCATCGGTCTTGACTGTCAGATGGGCCTTAAGTCCATCCGTCGAAATATACGTTAAGTCATAGGCGTGGTTCGGGGCCCCCACACCGGATAAAACGGTTGCCCCATCTAGAATCGGAGCCACTTGGACAATGTTTGCCGCGAACATTGTTGGTGTCTGAGCGACAACTGTCGCGCCCAACAAGATAGTGCTGGCCAATAGAGCTAATTTCAAGTGTGTTGCTTTCACATGAACTCCTCCTTAACAGTAATCATTACGATTAGCAAAAAGAAGTATACCATTGGCTTTTTTGAGGTGTCTAGCACTTTAAATTAAGAACGACCGTTATTTAACCCATATAAAGAGTCGTGACCACTCGGGCCACGACTCACTTTTAAAATTTCACTTCAGTTTCGGCTGAGCCTTTTTCGATGAAATCAACCAGGTTTTGTAAGGAGAAATAGACCATGTTGTGCACGGCGGTCGTCGTATAGTAGGCGATGTGTGGTGCTAGAACTACGTTTGGCATGGCAAGTAATTCATCCCAAGTTTCATCATTGAAGTTGCCCTTGTCAGCCAGGGACAAAAGGTCTTCTGTCTCATATTCATACGTATCAATCCCAGCGGCTGAGACTTTGCCGGAACGCAGATTCGTCATCAAGGCTTGGGTGTCAATCAAGTTCCCGCGGGCGGTGTTTAGGATCACCACATCCTGCTTCATGCGATCAAAAGCCGCGGCATCAATCAGATGATCATTTTCTGGAATCCCAGGGACGTGTAAGTCAATCACATCAGCTTGGGCCAACAAATCATTCAACGGAACAAAGGTGATGCCCACGTCTTCTTTTGGTGGGAAAGGATCATAGGCAATGACCTTGGCGCCGAAGCCTTGGAACATTTGGATGGCGGCGCGCCCAATCCGACCCGCGCCGATGACGCCGACAGTTTGCTTGCCGAGTTCACGGCCAATGTGGGTGCCAGCACCGACATAGTCATTGGCATGCAAGTTTGCTTGGACTTGGCCCATGTTCCGCAATAAGTACAGTGCCATGGTCAATGAGAATTCCGCAATCGCAGTTGGTGAGTAGGCTGGCACATTACTAATCCGCACACCGTATTGTTTGGCAGCCGCTGTATCAATGTTATCAGTCCCGACGTTACGAATGGCCAGGTACTTGATGCCAAAATCATGCATCCGTTCAAACACTTTGGCTGAATAAGGTGTGGTTTGCAGACAGTTGATGCCGTCGAATCCTTTGGCCCATTCAACGGTTTCATCGGTCAGGTAGTCGGTATGTTGTTCGACCTCATTGCCGGTTTCTTGCGCCCATTCAGTTAAATACTGGGCTTCATCGACTCGAACGCCATATGCAATAATCTTCATGTTAGTTCCCCTTTGTGAGTGAAAATTTGATCGGTCCCGGCAAATGTCGAGGCGGTTACATTAATTTTACCTGAAAACGATTTGATTTTTAACCTCCAAGGCCCCTGATTATGGTAAACTTTAGGTTCAAACTACATCGGAGGTTTTACACCCATGAAAATTGTCGTTTTAGCAGGCGGTCGGAGTACTGAACGGAATGTCTCGATTTCTTCAGGCTACCGCCTCACCAACGCATTGCGCGAAAAGGGCCACCAGGCGACTTTCGTTGATTTATTTCTTGGTTACGACTTAAGCGGCTTAGGTTCCGTTGACGAAGTTTTCAACGACGCCAACACTTCAGCTGACTTAAAGATTAGCGATGCCGTGCTCACCGATGCCGACATCAACAAAATGCGGACCGACGGCAGTACCCAGCTGTTTGGCCCGAATGTTCTCGCCATTGCCCAAGCAGCGGACATCGTTTTCCTCGCCCTGCATGGCGGCGACGGTGAAAATGGTAAGGTCCAAGCCGTGCTCGACTTGAACAACATTCGCTACACCGGTAGTGGCACCTTAGCGTCAGGTTTAACCATGAACAAGGTGTACAGCAAAGAAATCATGCTGTATCACAACATCAAGAGTGCCAAGTTCTTCGAGTTCACGCGTGACCAAGGGCCAAAGCAAACCGTACCGTTCAACTTCCCCGTTGTGGTGAAGCCAACCAGCGGTGGGAGTTCTGTTGGGACCGTCATTGCGCATGATCAAGCTGAACTTGAAGCTGGCTTAGCTGATGCGTTCCGGTTTGACCAAAGTGCCATGGTCGAAGAATTCATCAGTGGCCGCGAATTTTCACTCGGCGTGGTGAACGGTGTTGCCTTACCTGCCATTGAAATCAAGGTGCGTGATGGCTGGTACGACTTTACCCATAAGTTCCAAGAAGGTTATACCGACTTCATCACGCCACCAGAAGATCTGAGCGACGAGATTCATGACCAAATGAAGGCCATCGCAGTGCAAACCATGAACGTTTTGGGCCTGCAAAACTACGGCCGAATTGACTTCTTGGTCAATGACGATGGCATCTGGGTCATCGAAGCCAACAACTTGCCTGGCATGACGCCATTATCCTTGATGCCACAAGAAGCCGAAGCAGCTGGCATTAGCTATCCAGACCTGGTTGAAAGCATCATCGAAGGTAAAATGAAATTATACGATGACGGCATGGCCAACTAATTTTGACGACCCACAAGCCAGCACCTGCTGCGACTTTGGGTCGTTTTTCAGTTAAAAAGGAGCGTATCGATGAAATTTTGGGGTGGCATTTTATTTCTAATCCTCGCTGTTTGGCAAGGTTACGCGACGTTCAACTACTGGCGTAAACCGCAACAAAATAGTAACCAACAATCATCCCCAGTTAACCTGGTGTCAGGCGTCGTGATGAGCCTGGTCTTCCTGGTGCTTGGGATCTTGATTGTCACGCATCGACTATAAAAGAGGTTGTGCCAAAATGATGTTTTGGCACAACCTCTTTTTCAATGCGCAAATAATATGGGATTAATCCCAGCAGCTTTTGTTTAGGCTGGTTTGATGGTCTGGGGTTGACCGTCCAGCACGACATCCAGGGGTTCGCCTTCAAGTAAGACCACAGCCAATTCATCGTGATCCAAGTGAATTTGCAGGCGGCGCCCTTGGAACAGAATCCGGAAGGTCAGACCTTGCCACTGTGCTGGCAAGTGATTGCTCAAATTAAGTGTGCCATCAATGACGCTCAAACCAGCAAAACCCGTCGTGACAGCCAGCCAGGAGCCGCCAAGATTGGCCATATGCAGGCCGTCTTCTGCGTTACCCTGCAGGTCAACCAAATCCATTTTGGCCGTATCCATGAAGTAACTAAAAGCCTTGGCATCTTGCCCGAGCCGGGCCGCGACCATGCTAAAAATCGAGCGCGACAGCGAAGAATCATGCGTCGTGATGGTTTCATAATAATCAAATTCCCGTTGCAGTTGCGCTGGTTCGGTATCGCTTGGGAACAGGTACTCCGCCAACAAGGTATCCGCCTGCTTCGCCACTTGGTAGCGGTAAATGGTTAGCGGGTGATAGTGCAGCAACAAGGGGTAGTTGGCTTTTGGCGTGTCCGCAAACGGCCAGACAGGCTTATCAAAGAAGCTATCATCTTGCGCATTAATCTCATGGTCGGCGTTATAAGGCAGATAAATCGCCGCAGCAATCGTCGCCATGTCCGCTAATTCATCCGGGGTGACATCTAATTGTGTCAGCACGTCCGGTGTCACTTGTTTGCTGAGACTGACGGCGAGTTCGAGATTATTTTTAGCCATTCGATTGGTGTAATAATTATTGTTCACGAGGGCGGTATATTCATCCGGCCCGGTGACATCAAAGAATTCGAACCGTTTGCCATCCTGGGTGGTCTTCCAAGCACCAAAAGCAGCCCAGAAGCGCGCAGTCTCGAGCACCAGCTCAAAACCCGCTTCATTCAAGAACGCTTGATCGTGGGTGACCTCATAATAACGGCCGACGCCAAAGGCAATGTCGCCATCGATGTGATACTGGGCCGTGCCAGCAGGATAATAAGCTGAGGCTTCTTCACCATTAATCGTGCGCCAAGCAAACAACGCGCCTGAATTGACGCCCAGCGTTTTCGCTCGGGCTTTCGCCTCAGGCAAAATGTGGTGACGATAGCGCAACAAGGCTTGGGCCAAGTCAGGCTGGGTGTAGATGAAGTATGGCAACATGTACATTTCCGTGTCCCAGAAGTAATGGCCTTCATACCCAGTCCCACTTAACCCTTTGGCCGCAATATTGGTCAAACCATCGCGACCCGCGCCTTGATTCAGTTGGAAGACGTTATAGCGCAGGGCTTGGGTCATTGAATCGTCGCCGTCAATTTCAAGTGCACCTTGCTCCCAGACTTTCGCCCAGTACGCGGCACTATCATTGGCAATGGCGTCAAAAGTTGTTGGCTCAACATTGGCTAACGCTTGGCCAACGCCGCCCACCCGGACAACATAGGTCTGGGTTTTTGGTGTGGCAATATCAATTTCGGTCTTCAAATCGCCATCGAGGGCCAACAATTGCATCATGACGTGCAGGCGACTTTGGCGCGTGACCACTTCCATCCGTTGATCGGCCGGTGTGACCAAATCGGTACTATAACTCAGGGTGGTCACCTGCTGGGTTTTGCGCGGATCATCACTGGCAATCGTGGCAGTGCCTTCCAACAATTGTTTGCTTAAGCGCAGTTTACCGGTGTAGGTTTGGCCGGTAAACGTATAGCGCAATCCCAACTCGGAAGTACTTTGGCCCATGACGGACTCTAAATCAAGATGCACCGTCTCGCCCGCATCCGTCGCCAAAATAAATTGTTCATGCAAGGCACCTGTATCCAGGTTCAACCGGGTACTTTGGCGTTCACTTTGGGTGAAAACCGCGCCCGTGTCCGTCGTCACCGTCAAAAAACGACTGTCTGGCAGATTAACAATAGTTTGATGCTGCTTCGCGTATCCGAAGGCAGATTCGCCGTAAGTGATCGGACTGGCTTCATAGAAACCGTTCACCAACGTGCCCGCAGTGGCACTGGGGACAATTGGATCACTGGCGCGCACGCCCATTTGCCCGTTGCCGAGGGCGAAAATTGTTTCAACGTAAGCGGGATCTTGATTGGCAATATCATGCAAATTGATTGAGTAGGCCATTGTTCTTCCTCCATTATTCATTCACCGCGCTGACGCGGTAGATACGGCTATTATAATCACCGCGGTAAGCATTGACATCTAAATAGAACCCAACTGCCATTAATTCTGACCCGGTGAACGTGCCTTCAAAGCCAGAAACCTGATAATACTGGGTCGGCTTTAAGCCGGCAAACCGAATCACTTTGAGGCTCGGATTCGGCGCAGCGCCAAGGGTATAGACGAAGAAAATTGCCTCGCGCTGATCAGGGGAAACCATCCCCCAACTGGCCCCATTATCAGCCGGGTTAAATGGACTCATCAATCGATAGAACGTGCCAAATTGCAGTAACTGCCGATTTTGCTTATAAAACGCCACCTGGTCAGCCACTTGTTGTTGGGCTTCTGGTGTCAAGGCATTCAAATCCAACTCGTAGCCAAAATTGCCCGCCATCGCCACAGCCGCGCGCATATCGAGGCTCGTGGTCCGACCAGTCTGAGAATTTGGCACCGCCGAGACATGGTTCCCCATGGCGACCGGTGGATACACGAGCGAGGTCCCATATTGGATGTTGAGCCGCGAAACCGCGTCGGTATTATCACTGGTCCAAGTTTGCGGCATATAGTACAACATCCCTGGGTCAAAGCGGCCCCCACCGCCTGAACAACTTTCAAACAAAATATCAGGGTAACGTTGGGTCAGCCGAGCTAACAGCTCATATAACCCGAGAATGTAGCGATGATACACTTCACCCTGGCGATCTTTTGGCAGCGCTAGGGAGAACACATCGGTTAAGCTACGATTCATGTCCCATTTAATGTAGTTAATCGCCACACTGTCCAGGACGCTGGTGATTTCTTGATAGATATAATCGCGCACGTCTGAGCGGGAAAAGTCTAAGACATATTGATCCCGCCCCAACAGCGGCGTGGTGTTCGGTACGGCAAAGGCCCAATCAGGATGGCGGCGGTACAACTCAGAATCAGCCGACACCATCTCTGGTTCGAACCACAAGCCAAACTTCAGCCCTTTTTGATGGACGTATTGGGCAAATTCGCCTAAACCACCAGCAATTTTGCCTTTAAATTCAAACCAATCACCCAACGAACTTTTATCATTGTCGCGGTGACCGAACCAACCATCATCGAGAACAAACATTTCAATCCCGAGTTTCGCCGCCTGATCGATGATTGGCTTGAGACTCTCGGTCGTGAAGTCAAAGAAGGTAGCTTCCCAGTTGTTGACCAGAATCGGCCGCGGTTCGCGCTTGAACCGACTGGTCATCAAATTATCAATATACAGTTGGTGATAGGCCTGACTCATGGCATTCAAGCCGTGATCCGAGTAGGCCAGCACCACTTCTGGCGTCTGAAAATGCGCCTCAGGAGCTAATTCCCAGTCAAACCGATAATCATTAATCCCAGCCTGGACGCGAATGCAGCCGTACTGGTCGACTTCAGCTTGGAGGCGATGATTGCCACTATACACCAGGCTAAAACCATACACTTCACCCTGATCTTCAGTCGTTGTGGGATGCAACAAGGCTAAGAATGGATTTTCTTGGTGGGAACTGGTCCCACGCTTAGTGCTGACTTCATAATTCCCATGAGTTAAGGCCTCGCGCACAATTTGGCGCTCATTGCTCCACGACCCAGCCAACGATAGGGCTTCCCAGTCGCCGAGGGGCAAATCGAGACTCGCACTAAAGGCGCGATCCAAATGAATTGCTTCAGTCCCGTGATTGACAATCTCGGCCGAACGCGCCACCACTGGCAAATCAGCGAAAATAGTGTAATTAAGTTCGACATCCACGCCAAAATTGGCGTCACGCAAATGGATGCGCAACGTCTCGGCAGGCCGCTCCGCCGTGCTAAAAGTGGCCGGTAGCCCGGCTAAGGCCGGCTTACCGGCGATAATCTCATAATCGACGTAGCGCAAATCGAGATAATGGGCGCCGTTTGCTTGAACGACGTCAATGGCCGGTTCCCGGAAATCGCCGAGCCCACTGGGATATTCCAAGGGTTGGGTGTCCAGTGAATAATCACGACTATGGCTTTCGGGGAAGTTCGGGGAAAAGCTGCGATCAATCAACGGATATCGCCGTAGACCTTGAGGATCAGTAATGGCCTGACCAAAATAGACCTGACCCAAAATGGATAAGGCTTCGATACGCATCACGTAACTGATTAGGCCATTACTTAGGTGAAACTGTTGCTTGGTCTCATCAAACGTAATCATTTGATTAGCTCCTCCTTTTTAAGTAAATGATTTTTTAATATCGTTTACTGAAAAATCTTCCTAAATCACTGGCGTAAGCGGTTTATTTACTTTTATAGTATATGAAGCGCTCGCCACAAAAGTCAATCGATTTACTTGAATGTCACTGAGCGTGTTTACCCGCCAGCAGCGAGTGCCAAGGGTTATCTTTACTAATCTCATTACTAAACATGATATACTGTTGCCAATCACAAAATAGAGGAGAATCCGCCATGGTAAGTATTCGCCAAATCGCGACTGAAGCTGGGGTGTCACCAGCCACCGTATCCCGCGTCCTGAATGATGACCCCACCTTTTCAGTCAGCGATCAAACCCGCCAACTCGTGCAAAACACCGCTGAACGCCTGGCTTACGTTAAACCAGAACGCTTCACCAAAACCGTGCAAGTCGTTTCATCACAATCCCGGGCCATGGAAGTCATTGACCCCTATTTCCGGACCATGCGCCTAGCGATCGAAGAAGAAGCCAAGAAACGGGCGATTCATCTGACCCCGACCATTCGCATTTTTAACCAACGCGCCAAACCCGACCTTGAGTCCTTGTCCGATGTCGGGGGCGTCTTAGTGATTGGGGGCTTCACCCCTGAAGCCCTGGCGGAATTGCAGGCGGCGAATCATAATATTGTCGCCGTTGATGACGCGACCATTCCTTCGTCAATGGATGGCGTCTACATTGATTTATTTGCGTACACGAAGGAACTCGTGGACCGCGTGTACGCCCATACTGAAGGCAGTGTCGCTTATATTGGCGGTAAACGGGCCATGCGTAATCTCGATGGCACCGAAGTCACCGATGATAGCGAAAGCCGCTACCAAGCCTACAAGACCTCAACCAAAGAACATCACAGGCTCCTGCAAGCCAAGCTCGGTCCCTGGACGTCAGAATTTGGCGAATCCCAAGCTGATTGGTATCTGAAATTGCGGAATAAACCAGAAACCATTTTATTCGCCAATGATCCGCTGGCCATCGGCTTCATTCGTGGGCTCATGCAGGCCAATATCAGTCCGCGCGACTTCCCGCACCTCTTGAGCTTTGATGACACGGATATGACGCGCTACACCACGCCCACCCTGTCTTCCATTGAAATTCCACTGCAACTTTTCGGTGAAAACGCGATTCGCTTGCTCTCGGAACGCATCTCTGGCAAACGGACGCATGCCAGCCGCGTCATCTTGGAACCAAGCATCACCTTCCGCGAAAGTTTCCCCGAAAGTTTGATTCAAGACTGACTAGACTTCACCCCGCCCGCATGCTACACTAATGGCGGTGCCAAACCACGGTAAGTTTGCGATGACCGGCGCGAAAGCGTTCAGAAGGTCGAAGCGGCTTACCATTTTTTTATGCAAAAAAAACGGCTGTGGCCTCACCCATTTGGTGAGATCACAGCCGTTTGTCGTGGTCGCTAGAAGGCGCGGGCCACGAGCAAAATGCCAAATAAGAATAGATAGAATGCTAACAAATAGACCACGGTGATGGCCCCCAAGATTGGGTTAAACAACATGACAATCCCGGCTAAAATCCCGAGAATCGCTAAGAACATGTTGAGTCCCGACCGTGGGAAGAAGCTCCCAAATTCAATGGCCGTGATGGAGTCAAACAAGAACCAAAAGGCGAAAATGTAGCCCAGGAATAAGAAACTCCCGTTCAAGTTCATGAAGACCAAGATGGCCAAGACAATGTCCAGAATCCCAGAGAGCAGTGATGCCCAGTGATTACTCCCCACGACACTGCGGACGTCAAAGTACGCCACCAGGCTGAAAATCCCGCTGAGTAACATCACCAGCGCGATGACCCAAACAATGCCCTTGATTGCAGAACCCGGCCGCATCAAGCTCCAAACACCCAGGGCAATAAAGATAATCCCTAGAATGAGTGATGGCCAGCGAAAATGTGAACGAATGCGTGCTTCCATTATTCATTACCTCCTACTAAATAAGTACATGAATAAGCCTAGCACTCCGCCCACAAAAAAGTGACCAAAAAGCCTTGCCAATGCGCTAATCGCCCACAAAAAAACGCCGCAGTGAGCGGCGGCAATTTTTGTGGAAATGTTTCACGTGAAACAACTAGGCGTCGACATTCAGCGTCGCGACGGCCACCAGGGTCTCTGCTAACTTCCCCATAGCTTCAGTCGAGACCACTTCAAACGGCCCATGAAAATTCATCCCCCCGTTAAACAAGTTCGGGGTCGGAATGCCCATAAAGCTGATTTTGGAGCCGTCGGTGCCCCCGCGAAATGGGACGATGTGTGGCGTCAGGCCTACCGAGCGAATCGCTCGTTCCGCCAAAGTCACCGGATAACGATCCTGATTGATGATCGTGGCCATGTTTGCATATTGCTTTTTAAAAGTCAGTTCAATGCGCGGTGTAGCAAACGTCGCGTTCAATTCGGCGACAATTTTACGCAAGGTGGCCTCGCGGGCCGCAAAGTGTGCATCATCAAAGTCGCGAATAATGTAGGTTAGCGTGGCGGCTGCCACCGTCCCATGCATTTCATCCAGTAAATAAAACCCTTCATCGTCAGACGTGTATTCCGGCCGCTCAAAACGTGGCAAGGCTGCGTCAATCGCTTGGGCAATTGTCAGCGCATTGACCAGCAGGCCCTTAGCCTCGCCCGGATGCACGGCGGTCCCTTGAATCGTAATGGTCGCCTGGCTCGCGTTAAAGGTTTCATATTCAATCTGGCCCAGCGCACCATTATCCAAGGTATAGGCAAAGTCAGTCGCAAAACCGGTGGCATCAAAGTGGTCGGCGCCTTGGCCAATCTCTTCATCAGGGCCAAAAGCGAGTTTGATCACGCCATGCGGGATTTCTGGGTGCGCAAGCAACGTGCGGATGGCGCCAATCGCCCCGGCAATCCCGGCCTTATCATCCGCGCCCAGTAGCGTCTGCCCGTCCGTGGTAATGAGCGTTTCGCCCAGATAGCGCGCTAAGTCAGGAAACGCGGCCATGGACAACACCAAGCCATTGGCAAAAATGATGGGTTGACCATCATAATGCGGATGCACTTGCGGGTGCGCTGGACTGGCGGCAAAATCGGCAGTATCCAGATGGGCAATCCAACCAATACTTGGCACCATTTTGCTGATGTTGCTGGGTAGCGTTGCCGTCACAAAACCGTTGGCGGCATTTAACTGCACGTCAACTAGCCCCAGTGCCTGCAACTGCTGGACCAGTTGACGGGCCAACTGGGTTTGGCCCGGTGTTGTGGGGATATGAGTAGAAGCCGCATCAGAGCGGGTATCAATGTGCACATAACTGAGAAAATCTGCTTGAATGGCTGCTAAGTCGATCATGGCGCACCTCCCATTTTTGCCCTATTATAAGCCTGCGGCCACGGCAGCGCACTTTGAATTGGTCTTTCTGGTCATCTCATGGTATTCTCAAGTAAACTCAAAGCTGGTGAAAATATGGCTAAAGTCGCAATTGTCACGGACAGCACGTCCGGACTCACCCAAGCTGACATGCAAACATACCCCAATCTGTTCGTCGTCCCTGAGACGGTGACCTTTGACGGGAAAACATATCGTGAAGGCTTGGATATCGATAACCACACATTCTACACGCAACTCGCGCAAATGAAGCAACTGCCAACCACAGCACCACCAACCACAGAATATATGAAAGAACGTTATGATGAATTAGCGGAACAAGGTTACACCGCTGTCATCAGCATTCACCTCACCGTCGGAATTACTAGTTTCTTGTCGAACCTGGCCATGGCCTTGAAGGATTATGATCGCATTCCAGTGACCTTAGTCGATTCGTATATCACTGCCATGCCAATGGGCTACATGGCGCGGGTGGCGGCCACCATGGCCGCTGACGGCGCTGAAGTGGCCGACATTACGGCCGAACTTGATTATCTGCGCACTGACGTCGGTAGTTATTTCATGGTCGCTGACTTGAAGAACTTGGTCAAAGGTGGCCGGTTAAAGAACTCCGCCGCCGTCATGGGTACGATGTTACAAGTGCGCCCCATCCTCTCCATGATGAATGACGCCCACGACATCCGAGCCGTTGATAAGGTACGGACGCAAAAACGCGCCATGACTTATCTTGAAGACAAATTAGCAGAAGAGATTCAGCAACATCATCCCCGTGTTTTCCTGATGGGGACCAATAATCAAACTGAGGTTGCCAATTGGTATAATGAATTGGCACCCCAGTATCCCAATGTCATTTTTGAAACGTTTGATATCACCCCGGTGGTCGGCACCCACATTGGCAGCAATGCCTTGGCCGTCACATGGACCCCAGAGAGCCATATCGAAGTCCCCGTGTTAAACCACCTGTAATTTAGCTATTATTCATTGCTAAACCGCAGCTTGCCTGCGGTTTTTTTGTGCCCGAAAGACAAAAAAACCTCAGGCAATAAGCCTGAGGTTTTCACGTGAAATGCTGCTTCTGGGTGGTCAGGGGATCGAACCCTGGACCCACGGATTAAGAGTCCGTTGCTCTGCCAGCTGAGCTAACCACCCATATGTATCATCGCTTTACGACTTAAATATCTTATCATGGACCGCAAAGCGACGCAAGCCCAAAATTTAATCTTGATCATTTTTCCATAGGCGCCACTCTGAGCCTATGATAAACTATCATTATCAACTTTGTGAGGAGGTGCGCAATGCTTAGTTACGACGAAATTCGCGCCATGTTCGACAAGAATCAAAAAATCAATTATGACCTCGTGTTGCAGAAACTCGTCGCCCAGTGGCAGGCCGAACAAATGAAGCCGCGGATTCTGCTGCATAGCTGTTGCGCGCCATGCAGCACCTATACGCTGGAGTACCTCACCCAATTTGCTGACGTGACAGTCTACTACGACAATCCCAACATTCATCCGCGGATGGAATACGAACGGCGCAAACACGTGCAGCAGCAATTCATTCAAGACTTCAACGAAAAGACCGGCAATCATGTCACTTTTATCAGCGCGGAATACCAACCTAGTGCTTGGCTGAAGGCTGTGGCTGGCCTCCAGCGCGAACCTGAAGGCGGGGCGCGGTGTAAGGTCTGTTATAGCTATCGCCTCGATCGCGTCGCTGAGAAGGCCCAAGAATGGCATTTTGACTACTTTGGCAGTGCACTGACCATTAGTCCCCACAAAAACGCCCAACTCATCAATGAATTAGGTCTAGAGATTCAATATTTGTATGACGTCAGCTATCTGCCGAGTGACTTCAAAAAACGTTCCGGCTATAAACGATCCGTTGAAATGTGTGAAGAATACGACATTTATCGCCAATGCTACTGCGGCTGCCTATTTGCCGCCAAGTTGCAAGGCATTGATGTCGCCAAGGTTAATCGTGAGGCCACCGCGTACTACAACGCCCACAAGAACGAAACCTTTGAGAACATCCAATTTACCATTGCTTCAGGCAAATGAAGCCGTAACAAAAGTTGAGCCGCTTTTGGGCCGAATTAAAAAAGGAGTTACGCCACGATTGTGGCGTAACTCCTTTTTGATTAACTCGCGTCAGCAGCGACTTTAGCAATCCGCCCCTGCTCAATATAAACAGAGAGGATGGCGATATCAGCAGGGTTCACCCCACTAATCCGACTGGCTTGGGCAATGGTTTCAGGTTGAATCTTGGTCAATTTTTGGCGGGCCTCAGTAGCCAACCCATTAATCACACTGTAATCAATGTGGTCGGGCACTTTCTTGGCTTCAAGCCGCTTCAGACGGTCAATGCTTTGCTCTTCCTTAGCAATGTAGCCGGCATACTTAATCTGAATTTCGACTTGTTCAACCACTCGGTGATCCAATTCGGGACTGTCTGGCATAAATTGCAATAAGTCCGCATAGGTCACTTCAGGCCGCTTCAGGAAGTCACTGGCCAACACGCCATCCTTCAATGGTGCGGCGCCAATACTTTCAAGCCATGGATTAACAGCATTCGGCTTCAAGCGAATGGCATCCAAACGCGCCAATTCAGCTTCAACGGCAGCTTTTTTTGCTTCGAATTGGGCAAAACGGGCATCGCTGATGAGACCGAGATCGTGGCCCATGGCCGTGAGCCGCAAGTCCGCATTGTCATGCCGCAAAATCAAGCGATATTCCGCGCGACTGGTTAACAAGCGATAGGGTTCGTTGGTCCCCTTGGTCACTAAGTCATCAATCATGACGCCAATGTAAGCATCGGAACGCTTCAAGGTAAATGGGGCCTTGTTTTCAGCGCGCAATGCCGCGTTGATGCCGGCAATCAAGCCTTGACCCGCTGCTTCTTCATAACCAGACGTGCCGTTCATTTGTCCAGCAGTATAGAGGTTCTTGACCACTTTGGTTTCAAGCGTTGGGTGCAATTGCCATGGTTCGATGACATCATATTCAATGGCATAGCCAGGACGCATCATTTCCGCGTGTTCGAGTCCTGCCACACTATGAATCATCTTCAATTGCACTTCTTCAGGCATGGAAGTTGAGAAGTCGCCGACATAATATTCGTCAGTATCGCGGCCTTCTGGTTCCAAGAACAATTGGTGCCGTGGCTTGTCAGCAAACCGCACAATCTTGTCTTCAATAGAAGGGCAATAACGTGGGCCCACACCCTTGATTACCCCGGAGAACATTGGGGCGCGATCAAGATTTTCGCGGATGATTGCATGCGTCTTGTCGTTGGTGTAGGTCATCCAGCAAGACAGTTGATCCTTTAAGTAGACGGCATCGGACGTTTCGTAACTAAAATGATTAGGTGTCGTATCGCCTGGTTGTTCTTCTGTCTTGTCAAAATCAATCGTGTTCCCATCCACACGTGGTGGGGTCCCCGTTTTGAACCGGCGTAAAGCAAACCCGAGTTCTTCCAAGTTTTCGGATAACTTGATGCTTGGCAGACTGTTGTTAGGGCCAGAACTGTACATGAGTTCGCCGATGATGATCTTACCGCGGGAACTGGTCCCAGCCGTCAACACGACGGACTTGGCGTGATAGCGGGCCCCTGTGGCAGTCACAACACCCACACAGACGCCGTCTTCAACGATTAAGCGTTCCGCCATCCCCTGACGCAAGGTCAAGTTTGGTTCGGCTTCAATCACTGCCTTCATGCTGCGATGGTAAGCAGCCTTATCAGCTTGGGCCCGGAGCGCGCGCACAGCGGGGCCTTTACCAGTATTGAGCATCCGCATTTGGATATAGGTTTTATCGATGTTGCGTCCCATCTCGCCACCGAGCGCATCAATTTCACGCACGACAATCCCTTTAGCGGGGCCACCGATTGACGGGTTACATGGCATAAACGCCAACATATCCACGTTGATGGTCAACAACAGCGTCTTTTCGCCCATCCGTGCCGCTGCTAAGGCTGCTTCTGAACCCGCATGGCCGGCGCCGACGACAATCACATCATATTCATTTGAGTCATATTCACGCATGGCTATCCTACTTTCCTAAACAAAATTGGCTAAATAACTGCGTAATCAATTCATCTGGTGCGGCTTCACCGGTGATTTCACCGAGCTGATCCCACGCTGCGGTCATATCAATCTGGACCAAGTCAACGGGCATCCCGGCATCGATTCCGGCAATCACGGCATCCAAACTGGCTTGTGCTTGCCGCAACAGGCCGATTTGGCGTGAATTGGAGACCATCACCGTACTTTGGCTATTTTCAATCCCGCCAAAGAACAAGTCGGCAATCCGGTTATCCAAATCGTCCATGCCGGCACTCGTCAAAACAGAAGTCGGCAGGACCTCAGCTTCAGAGACCAACTGCCTCAATTCAGTTTCATCTAGTTGTGCGGGCAAATCTTGCTTGTTCAAAATGACAATCCGCTTCTTATCGGCGGTGGCGGCTAACAACTGGCGATCTTCATCCGTCAGCGGTTGGCTTTGATCCAACACCAGCAAAATCAAATCGGCTTTGGTGATGGCTTGGCGCGAGCGTTCCACCCCAATTTTTTCAACCTTGTCATCTGTATCATGAATACCGGCGGTGTCGACTAACTTCAGTGGCACGCCGCGCACATTGACGTATTCTTCCAACACATCACGGGTGGTCCCGGCAACATCGGTCACAATGGCCTTATCTTCATGCAACATGTGATTGAGCAAAGATGACTTGCCGACGTTAGGCCGCCCCACAATCGCCGTGGCGAGTCCTTCGCGTAACACTTTGCCTTGGCCCGCCGTTTTCAGCAGCTGGGCGACCGAAGTTTTGACGAGTTCGGCCTTTTCTAACAACATTTGAGTCGTCATCTGGTCGGTATCATATTCAGGGTAATCGATGTTCACTTCAACTTGAGCCAGCACTTCGAGGATTTCTTGGCGCAAGTTTTGAATCAAGTGCTGCAGATTGCCATCGAGCTGGTTCACAGCCACTTGCATGGCGCGATCCGTTTTGGCGCGAATCAAATCCATCACGGATTCAGCCTGCGTTAAATCAATCCGGCCGTTCAAAAAGGCCCGCTTCGTGAATTCGCCTGGTTCAGCTAACCGCGCGCCGCTTCCGAGTAGCAGTTGCAAAATGCGGTTGGTCGCGACAATGCCGCCGTGACAGTTAATTTCAATCACGTCTTCACGCGTAAATGTCTTTGGGGCCCGCATAACGCTAACCATCACTTCATCTAAGGTCTCGTCTGTTTGGGGGTCGATGATATGGCCGTAATTAATCGTATGGCTTGGAACCTGGCTTAAATCTTTACCTTTAAACACAGCGTTAGCCACGTCTAAGGCGGTCTCGCCACTCAAGCGCACGATTGAAATCGCCCCTTCACCAGGTGGTGTCGAAATCGCTGCGATGGTGTCATAGGCCGTTACCACTTGTGCCAAAAAAATCCTTCCTCTCTATGTCTGACTGTTTATTTTGATTACTTGGTCATCAATTCTGGGCTTGAAGCCGCTGGTCAGCTGTGAAATTGTTCTTGGCAGAAGGATTCTGCCTAGAACAAGGCCAAGCTTTGAGATTCGCGGTGTTTGCGAAGCTCAAAGTTGTGCCCACAGCGTTCCACCAGCAGGCTTCGACCAGAAGGGCTAAAACGCGCTCGCACTCGATTGCACCCGCATTTGCTCGCGCTCTGATTGACGGTACAAAAAAAGTGCAGTATCCACTGCGCCCGTTGTACGAGCGTAGTGGACAAAGCACTTTGACTACTTTTGTCTCGTTATTTAATTGTTCTTAGCATAGACAACCACACGTGATTTGTCAAAGGCTAATGTTGTTTTTTCGGCAGGACGACGACATAACGGTAAGGATCGCGGCCTTCAGACCGGGTGGTCACAAACTCGTTATCAGCAAGCGTCGCATGAATCACCTTGCGTTCCAATGCTGGCATCGCGTCTAAGTAAACCGACTTGCCAGTGGCGACGACTTCGCGGGCGCTTTTACCAGCGAGGCGTTCCACGGTGGTGGCGCGGCGTTCACGATAATCGCCAACATCAAGCAGAATCGATAACTTCCGCTTACCCTGATGATTAAACAAGGTTTGGGCTAAGTATTGGAGCGCATTGATGATTTTGCCGTGTTTGCCAATCAACAGCGCATCTTGGTCGGTTGTCATTTGGAAGGTGACGTCATTACCAGATTGGTGCTGCTCAGCCGTGACGTTCAAGCCCATGGCTTTGGTCGTCTCGGTCAAAAATGATTGGACGTGGGCCAGCGCAGTCGCATCATCACGCACGCTTGGGGCTGGTGCCTCTGGCGCAGGATCGGCGACGGCTGGGGCTGGTTCTGGCTTAGGCACAAGGGTTAAGGTCACCTCAGCAGCTTGGCGGCCAAACCCCAGGAAGCCGCGTTTACCGGCGTTCAGCACTTCGACGTTCACAGCGTCGCGTTCAACTTGCATTGACGCTAAGCCAGCGTCGATGGCTGCCTGAATAGTTTTTCCTTGAAAGGTTGGCATCCCAACACCTCCGATTAGCGTTTATAAGCTCTTTTCCGCGCTTTAGCGAGCGCCTTTTGACGGTCACGTTCCGCTTGGGCCGCGGCTTCACGTTCGCGGCGAATCTTGAATGGGTTTTGGATCAGGAAGGTCTGAACTAATGAAAAGGCATTGGTGACCACCCAGTAAATGGAGATCGCACTTGGGAAGCTAAACGCCATGAACAAAATCAGTAATGGCGATACAGCCACCATCACCCAGCTTGAGGCGTTGCGGGTTGGTTGGGCCAACATGGAAACGTAACTGGTGGCAGCAGTGAAGAGTGCCGCCAGAATTGGCATCACGAAATAAGGATCGGCGTGCGCCAAGTTCATCCATAAGAACGTCCCACTCTTCAAGGCATCAGTCCGTGCAATTGCCTGATACAAGGCAATCATAAATGGCATCTGGACAACCACTGGCAAACAGCCCATGACCGGGTTGACGCCGGCTTCCGCGTACAGCTTTTGGGTTTCTTCCCGCAACTTTTGCTGGGTCGCGGTATCTTTACTACTATATTTCTGTTGTAATTCTTTCAATTGTGGGGCGATGGCTTGTTGCTTACCCATGCTCTTGGTTGAAATGTAACTCAATGGGAAAATCAGGATCCGCACTAATAAGGTAAAGGCGATAATCCCGACCCCAGCGTTACCACCGAAAAGCTTGGCCAACCACAAAATAAATTGTGATGCATTATAGATGATGTAACGATCCCAGAAGCCGCTGCTACTTTGCGTCACTGGTGTATTGGAACAGGCTGCCAAGAAGACAACCAGGCTGATTAAACTCAAGCCGACAACTAATCGTTTGGTTTGATGCTTAGACATCGTTTTCCCCCACTTATATGTAATCAACATCGCTTTTGAGCACTTCCGCCATAGTGAGCGCATGTACGAGATTTTGCTTGGTCTCGGCCATAGTCAATGATGCCGCTGGTTTACGCGCGATCACGAGAAAATCCATTTGAGGATCAATGTTAGGTTTAAGCTCTAACAGGCTCTGGCGAATATATCGTTTAATTTGATTGCGTAAAACAGCCGTATGCCCGACTTTTTTACCGACAGAAATGCCGACGCGAAAATGCTTCTGATCGCGGGGTAAACGATAAATCACAAAATTGCGATTTGCCACTGACTTGCCGTGATCAAACACGTCCTGAAATTCTGCCTCTTTCTTAATACGGTACGATTTGCGCACTGGGCTCCCCCACTATCTATGTATTAACGCTTGTTTCATTATAAACGTCTCGCGTCTGAGTTGAAATAACCGCCGCGATTTTTCAAAAAAAAAACCACTGACGCGGTCAGTGGCAATTAAGCAGATAAAACTTTACGTCCCTTAGCGCGGCGACGTGCTAAAACTTTACGGCCGTTCTTGGTGCTCATCCGCTTCATGAAACCGTGAACGCGTTCGCGGTGACGCTTCTTAGGTTGGAAAGTCCGTTTTGTAGTCATCATATACCTCCTATGACAAGCTTTGATATCGAGTCAATTTCAATAGTTATATCAAACATCTCAATATTATACGGGCTGAGACTGGGGTCGTCAAGCAAATCAATGAAAAAGTTCACGCCCAAATGAATTTTGCAATGTAAAATTTCAGCCCGAAACGGCTTATCCACAGTTTGGCATTTTGACCAAAAATTTGTGAATAACTCGTGGATAGCATTTTCCGTATTTTAGCGCTCAAGCAAGTTTTCCTCAAGCTATCCAGAAAAACACAGCTTGTGGGCAAGTGTTATCCACAGGCTGTTTTTAACTAGTGCATAACTTGTGAAACACTTGTTATAAAAGGGTTTGTTTCTCACAAATCGGTGTGCATAAGTCGGTGATATTTTCGACTTTTCCGCGGTGGTGCTGATTCTGTGGATTTTTTTGTCCACCGCTTGTTCATCGTCAAAAGTTGTTCATGTGACACGTGTGGATAACCAGATTACCTGTGGAAAACTGCTGGTCAAAATGCTAAACTTGTTGGTGCTAAGATTTTATTTGAAGGGGGAGCTAATGTGCCAGATATTAACGAAGTTTGGGCGTATTTAACTGATAGATTCCGCGCAGACTTAACGCAGGTCGGGTATGACACCTGGATCGCCTCCGCTAAGCCTGTACGCCTAACGCAAGACACGTTAGAAATTCAAGTACCCGCGCAGTTCCATAAGGATTACTGGGAGCATAACCTGGTCACCAAAGTGGTCGAAGGCGTGTACGAAATGACAGGAATTGAAGTCACACCCATCATTACCGATGGCGCGGCGTTCAAAGAAGAACAACAAAAGCCGCAACCTAAAGAAGTGGTTCCGACCTTCAAGGAAAAGAGCCATCTTAATAGTAAATACACGTTTGAAACGTTCGTCACTGGGAAGGGCAACCAAATGGCGCACGCCGCAGCCCTAGTAGTTTCTGAAGAGCCTGGGGTGCTCTATAACCCGCTATTTCTTTACGGGGGTGTGGGCCTTGGGAAGACTCACTTGATGCAGGCGATTGGCCATCAACTCTTGATTGCCAACCCTGACGCGAACGTGAAATACGTCACCAGTGAGGCCTTTGCCAATGATTTCATTAATTCATTGCAGACCAAAACCCAGGAACAATTCCGCCAAGAATACCGGAATGTCGACCTGTTGCTGGTCGATGATATTCAGTTCTTTGGCGACAAGGAAGCGACCCAGGAAGAATTCTTCCATACTTTCAACGCTTTATATGAGAACAAAAAACAAATCGTCTTGACGAGTGATCGCTTGCCTAACGAAATTCCCAAGCTCCAAGATCGCCTGGTCTCCCGTTTTAAATGGGGGTTGTCCGTCGATGTCACCCCACCAGATTTAGAAACGCGGATTGCGATTTTGCGCAATAAGGCCAACGCTGAGCAGCTCGTCATCCCTGATGACACCCTGTCTTACATCGCTGGCCAAATTGATAGTAATGTCCGCGAACTCGAAGGCGCGCTGGTCCGGGTTCAAGCCTTTGCGACCATGCAACGGCAAGACATTACGACTAGCCTCGCTGCTGACGCACTCAAGGGCCTGAAACTCAATGGGAAGAGTCACGAACTTTCCATTAATCATATCCAAGATGTGGTCGCCAAATACTACGCGGTCACTGTCACCGACCTGAAAGGCAAAAAGCGAGTCAAACAGATTGTGATGCCGCGCCAAATCGCGATGTACCTCGCCCGAGAAATGACCGACAGCAGCCTGCCGAAGATTGGCCAAGCCTTTGGTGGTAAGGATCACACCACCGTGATTCATGCCTACGAGAAGATTACCGATGCCATGACCAGTGACGATGAACTCAAAGCTGACGTGCTCGAACTGAAAAACCGCTTGAAACAGACCTCATAAGCGGCGTGTGTATAACCGTTCAAAAAATCTAGGGTTGTCCTAACCCTTTATCCACAGGTGAATAACTTTCTGTTCCTGGTTTCGCAATCTTTTCCACAGCATTCACAGGCCCTACTACTATTACTTAAAAGCTTTTATTATATAGATAACCTGGAGGTCTCTTCTTATGAAATTTACGATTACCCGTTCAACATTCATCAAGACACTCAATGATGTGTCACGTGCCATCTCATCCAAAACGACAATTCCGATTTTAACTGGTTTAAAGCTGGTGCTGACAGACGATAGCTTAGTGCTCACTGGTAGTGATGCCGATATTTCAATCGAAGCTCGGATTGATGCCAACAGTGAAACCAATGATTTGCAAGTCGAATCAACCGGCGCCATTGTCTTACCAGCGCGGTTCTTTAGTGAAATCGTCAAACGGTTGCCGGAAGCTAAGATGACTGTTGACGTGCGGGATAATCTGCAAACTGTCATTACCTCTGGCGCTTCTGAATTTACGATTAATGGCTTAGATGCCGATCAATACCCACGGCTCCCTGAAATTAGTGCCCCAAATCCATTAGTTTTTGATCCAGCTATTTTGAAGCAATTGATTAGTCAAACTGTTATTGCCGTTTCAAATCAAGAAAGCCGACCAATGTTGACGGGGGTCCATTTGACCATTTCTGGCAACACTTTAGTGGCTGTGGCCACAGATTCCCACCGCTTGGCGCAACGGGTGCTTGAATTACAAACCCCAACGAACCAAGATTATGATGTGATCATTCCTGGGAAAAGCTTGATTGAATTGAGCCGGACGATGGATGATGATTTGGATCAAGTCGAAATTAGGATTGCCGAAAACCAAGTCCTGTTTATTGCAGGCAATACAGCCTTCTATTCTCGCTTGCTTGAAGGGAATTATCCTGACACCACTCGGTTGATTCCAACCAGTAGTACCACTACCATTGAATTCTCTGCACCCGCCTTTTTGGCTGCGATTCAACGGGCGAGCTTGCTGAGTCACGAAAGCCGCAATAACGTGGTCCGTTTGAACATCAATGTGGCTGATCAAAAGGCCACCATCTATGGCAACTCACCTGATGTCGGGAATGTTGAAGAAGAATTACAATTCAGCAACCTCCAAGGTGATGATTTGGAAATTTCTTTCAACCCTGATTACATGAAGGATGCCTTGCAATCCTTTGGCCAAAGTACGATTGAAGTGGCCTTCACTGCGCCACTGCGCCCATTCACCCTGGTGCCATCAGAAGACAAGACTCATTTCATTCAATTGATTACCCCCGTGCGGACTTACTAAGCAATTGTCGCGCGAGCACTGACTCCAAGAAGCCAGTTGCTCGCGCTTTTTTTGTGGCGGCTTCGCGAAATCTTCTCATAAGACAAGATTTACGGAGGCAGACCAATGAAAAAATGGTGGCTATTATTTCTGAGTTTATGGTTACTTTGGCAGCCGGCTCGCGTTGCGGCGGTGGGCAGTGATGATTACGACCCGTTTTTGGGTGGTTTCATCGCGGCCCCACCGGAAAAGATGCGTGTCAGAGCTGGCTTAACCTTCACCGTCAGTGCCCAAGCGTTGCCCGGGCATGCCTGGCAAGCTAATCCCACCTTGCAATACATGTGGCGCTGGCAAGGTCAGACGCTCCCGCCCGCGCGCAAAGTGAATTTGTCGGCCAGCAATCCTGGTCTCTATCCGCTTGAACTAACGGTGCAACAAGGCAGCCAAGCGTTGTATCACCGCGCGTTTTCGGTTGAAGTCGTCAAAAATTTGCCGGCGGAAACGAAGGTGGTTGACCCCGAATCGCTTTTTGCGTTTCCAGGGTTTCCCCTAATGGTGCAGTTTCAATCGGGCCTCAATTTCGGTATGGATCGCCAATACTTAGATGCGATTAAAGGTTTCTTTACGGACACTGATGGCATCTTCTTTGCTTCGGTTCAACCCATTCTCTGGAATACCCAGAAACCGACCGCACCCATGATGGATTTTGATTGGCGGCGTTTTGCCTGTGACAGCGACTGGGTCAAGTGTCACCCTGGCCGTGCATGGCGTCCCCACCCATGCGCCCGGGACCACGGTGACCTATCGGTGGTGGAACAATGTGGGCGGTGGCAGCGCTGATTATCGGGCCATTGCCACGACCACCACCCCGACTGTCACATTGGCCACAGCCGGGTTAGCAACGGGCAATTATCAGGTTCAAGTCATCTATACGCGTGCGGGTGAACAGGTCACGATTTTGTCCGGCCATGCCCCACTGGTGATTCAGCGCACACCGGCAGCCACCGCGCCTGCGACCATTCCCGGCTTGGCCGATTTTGTGGTGCCACCCGATGCCCAGGTGCAAGTGGCCATCAGTCCCTTTCACATCGCCCAGCAGTCAGTCCCGCTGCAAATTCAGTTTGGCCACAAGCTGGTCAATGCGGATGGCAGTTTACAGCCGCTGATGCCCGAAGACTTGAAACAACCTGCTCAGGTGCTGTTGCCACACGATAGTCAATTGCCACCGGGACATTATTCGAGTCAGGTGACAATTTTGGTGGCTCAGATCCCCGAAAATGGGACCGATTTTTGAAATTTGCCGATTAGAGCCCTTTGAGAGCGATTCTAGGTATTTTAAGTCTAGGGGGCCGCTACCGAATTAAATCGCCACAAACGCTAAATATTGGCGTCATAAATTGAATTTCGTTCTGAAAAAAGGTATAATTACTGAGTAACGAAATTCGGAAAATCCGCGTGAACACAAGGATTAACGGCATGAAAAGAAAGCAGGTGTGGTGGGTGACGCGCATTACAATTACTACCGAGTACATCACGCTCGGGCAAATGCTCAAAGAAGCAGGCATCATCGACAGCGGCGGTCAGGCGAAGCCATTTTTGGCGACGCAAACTGTCCTGGTTAATGGCGAAGCTGACGACCGGCGCGGCCGGAAATTGCATCCAGGAGACACCGTGACCTTGGCAGATGGCCAAGAATTCACGATTGAAGCCCAATGAAGCTAACGCAGCTGGCGCTCAAAAATTATCGCAATTATGCCAGCGTCGACGTGACCTTCTCCGATCAAATCAATGTCCTCATCGGTGAGAACGCGCAAGGCAAAACCAATTTGCTGGAAGCCATTTACGTCTTAGCGTTGGCCCGCAGCCATCGCACGGCTAATGACAAAGAGCTGATTCGGTTTGATCAAGATTTTGCACGGATTAGCGGCACCGTCAATAAAACGATCGGCAATTTGGCCTTGGAATTGGTCATCAGCCAGCAAGGTAAAAAGGCGCGGGTCAATCACATTGAACAGCCCAAGCTCTCGCAATACTTGGGGAACTTCAATGTGATTTTGTTTGCCCCTGAGGACCTTGGCATTGTCAAAGGCAGTCCTGCTGGGCGCCGGCGATTTATTGATATGGAATTCGGTCAGATGAGCCCCAAGTATCTGTACAATTTGGCGCAATACAAAGCCATTTTGAAACAGCGCAATGCCTATTTGAAGCAGCTGCGTTACAAACAAGCCAAGGATTTGGTGTATTTGGGCGTGCTGACGGACCAATTGGCCGCATATGGGGCAGAAATTATCACCGCGCGGGCACGGTTGTTGCAAGAAATGGCCAAGTTTGCTGCGGTGATTCATGCCGATATTACTAATGGCCGAGAAGCGCTTAGTTTTGATTACCAATCACAAGTGGCTACTGACGCTCGGACAACGGATGAAACGGCCTATGCGGCGTTATCCGTGTTGTTTGAAAAATATCAGCAGCGCGAGATTGATCAAGGCACGACCTTGGTTGGCCCGCATCGCGATGATGTGGCATTCATTGTGAATGCAAATGATGTCGCTAATTTTGGCAGCCAGGGCCAGCAACGCACGACGGCCTTAGCCGTGAAGCTTGCTGAGATTGATTTGATGAAGCAACAGACCGGCGAATATCCGGTGCTGTTGCTTGATGATGTGTTATCGGAATTGGATGATCAGCGACAGACCCACCTGCTCAAAGCCATCCAGAATAAGGTGCAAACCTTTATTACCACGACAAGCCTTGATGGGATTGCCAAAGAGATTATTGAAGCGCCCGCGATTTTTAATGTCGCTGCTGGGCAGCTAACAAAGGAGGAACCATTAAGTGACTGATCAAGAAAAAGAAGCACTCGAAGACAAGCAGGATGCGTTGGCCGCCGAATATGATGCGAGCCAAATTCAAGTGCTTGAAGGCCTTGAAGCTGTCCGCAAGCGTCCAGGGATGTACATCGGGACGACGAGTTCCCAAGGACTGCATCATTTAGTTTGGGAAATTATTGATAACGGGATTGATGAAGCCTTAGCTGGTTTTGCCACCAAGATTGAAGTTGAAATTGAACCGGACAACTCGGTCACAGTCACTGATGATGGCCGGGGGATTCCGGTTGATACCCAATCAAAAACAGGACGTCCAGCCTTAGAAACTGTGTTTACAATTCTGCATGCCGGCGGGAAGTTCGGCGGCGGCGGTTATAAAGTGTCTGGTGGCTTGCACGGTGTGGGGGCCAGTGTCGTTAACGCGCTGTCAACCAGCCTGGATGTCACCGTTACCCGTGGTGGCAAGCGCTACTACATGGACTTTAAGACCGGTAAAGTGAATACCCAGATGAAGGTCATTGGGGATGCACCAGAACATGAACATGGCACTAAAGTTCATTTTGTCCCAGATCCTGATATTTTTACCGAAACCACCGTTTATGACGATAAAGTGTTGACCACGCGGATTCGCGAACTGGCTTTCTTGAATAAAGGCTTGAAGCTGACGTTCACGGATAAGCGCGCTGAAACGCACGAAAAACTTGAATTCCACTATGAAGGTGGGATTAAGTCCTACGTTGAATTCTTAGATAAGAACAAGGCCACCTTGTTGGAAGAACCAGTCTATGTGGAAGGCCAAGCCAACGGGATTACGGTTGAAGTTGCTTTGCAATACACCGATGACTACCATTCAAACCTGATGACTTTTGCCAACAACATCCACACCTATGAAGGTGGGACACACGAAGCAGGGTTCAAGACCGCCTTAACCCGGGTGATTAATGATTACGCTCATAAAAGTGGCGTCTTGAAGGAAAACGACGATAACCTCAGCGGGGAAGATGTCCGTGAAGGGCTCACTGCCGTAGTTTCTGTGAAGCACCCAGACCCACAATTTGAAGGTCAAACCAAGACCAAGTTGGGGAATTCTGATGCCCGCAGTGTCACTGATCGCACGTTCTCTGATCATTTCACCAAGTATTTGATGGAGCATCCAACTGAAGCCCGCTTGATTATTGATAAGGCCATGCTTGCCAGCAAAGCCCGGTTAGCAGCGAAGCGGGCCCGTGAAGTGACGCGGAAGAAGTCAGGTCTGGAAATCTCAAACTTACCGGGTAAGCTCGCGGATAACTCCAGTAAAGATCCTGAAATCTCCGAATTATTCATCGTCGAAGGGGATTCTGCTGGTGGCTCAGCGAAGTCTGGCCGTAGTCGGTTGACCCAAGCCATCTTGCCAATTCGGGGGAAGATTTTGAACGTCGAAAAGGCTAGCATGGAACGCATTTTGGCGAACGAAGAAATTCGGACCTTATTTACCGCCATGGGCACTGGTTTTGGCCAAGAATTCGATATCAGTAAGGCCCGGTATCACAAGTTGATTATCATGACCGATGCCGATGTCGATGGGGCTCATATTCGGACCCTGCTCTTAACGCTAATTTATCGCTATATGCGGCCTGTGCTTGAAGCCGGCTACGTGTATATTGCCCAACCACCATTGTATCGGGTGCGCCAAGGGAAATTGATGCAATACATCGATTCTGATGACCAACTCGAAGAAGTGTTAGGCCAATTGCCACCAAGTCCAAAACCAGAAATCCAACGGTATAAGGGGCTCGGGGAAATGGATGCCAGCCAATTATGGGAAACCACGATGGATCCCGATAATCGCCGCTTGTTGCGGGTGAGCCCTGAAGATGCTAGTGCGGCAGATTCTGTCTTTGAAATGCTGATGGGTGATCGCGTGGAACCACGGCGCAAGTTTATTGAAGATAATGCGGTCTATGTGGACGCGAAGAATATTGATGCCTAAGGCAAAAGGGGGTAACACACACTAATGGATGAACGCCAAGAAAGTCGAATTTCCAATGTGAATCTGGCGGACACCATGCGTAAGTCCTTCTTGGAATACGCAATGAGTGTCATCGTGGCTCGGGCCTTGCCTGATGTCCGCGACGGTTTGAAACCCGTTCAGCGCCGGATTTTGTATGGGATGAATGAATTAGGGGTCACACCCGAAAAGCCTTATAAGAAGTCAGCCCGGATTGTCGGGGATGTCATGGGGAAGTATCACCCCCATGGGGACTCCTCGATTTATGAAGGGATGGTCCGGATGGCCCAGGACTTCAGCTATCGTTATATGCTCGTTGACGGCCATGGTAACTTTGGGTCCGTCGATGGTGATGGTGCGGCCGCAATGCGGTACACCGAAGCCCGGATGAGCAAAATCACCTTGGAAATGCTTCGCGACATCAACAAGGATACGATTGACTATACCGATAACTATGATGGGTCTGAACGTGAACCCACTGTCTTGCCCGCACGGTTCCCGAACCTGTTAGTTAACGGGGCCACCGGGATTGCGGTTGGGATGACCACCAATATTCCACCGCATAATCTGTCTGAAGTCATTTCCGCTTTACACATCTTGATGGATAATCCAGATGCGACGACGGCTGACTTGATGACCGCCCTGCCTGGACCTGACTTCCCAACGGGTGGTTTGGTCATGGGTAAATCCGGCATTCGCCACGCCTATGAAAGTGGTAAAGGAACGATTATTTTGCGGGCCAAGGTTGAGGTACAAACTGACAAAACCGGTCGCGAACGGATTATCGTCACTGAAATTCCATACATGGTCAACAAAGCCAAGCTGGTTGAACGGATTGCAGAACTGGCTCGTGATAAAAAAATTGAAGGCATCACTGACCTGAATGATGAATCTGATCGGGATGGGATGCGGATTGTGATTGATGTCCGGCGTGATGTCTCTGCCAGCGTGATTTTGAATAACTTGTACAAATTGACGCCATTACAAACTGGCTTCAGTTTCAACATGGTGGCAATCGTTGATGGCGCGCCAAAGGTCTTGAGTTTGAAGGAAATTCTGACTCATTACCTGGCCCATCAAGAAATTGTCATTCGGCGGCGGACCCAATTTGACTTGAAGAAGGCCAAAGCCCGCGCCCATATCCTCGAAGGTTTGCGGATTGCGCTCGATCATATCGACGAAATCATTAGCATTATTCGGGGCTCACAAACCGGGGACACGGCCAAGGTTATTTTGATGGACAAATACCAATTGTCTGACAAACAAAGCCAAGCCATCTTGGACATGCGTCTGGTCCGGTTAACCGGTTTGGAACGTGACAAGGTTGAAAATGAATTCAAGGAAGTCACCACAGCCATTGCCGATTACGAAGATATTTTGGCTAACCCAAGTCGGGTGCACCAAATCATCTATCAAGAATTGTTGGATATCCAACACAAGTTCGGCGATGCACGGCGGACTGAACTCCTCGTCGGTGAAGTCTTGAGTCTGGAAGACGAAGACTTAATCGAAGAAGAAGATGTTGTCATTGCGTTGACCCATAATGGTTACGTCAAGCGGTTGCCAGCCACTGAATTCAAGGCCCAAAATCGTGGCGGTCGTGGGATTCAAGGCATGGGTGTTCACGATGATGACTTCATGGAACACTTAGTCTCAACCTCCACCCATGACATGTTGCTGTTCTTCACCAACACCGGGAAAGTCTATCGGAATAAGGGCTATGAAATCCCTGAATACGGTCGGACTGCTAAGGGGATCCCAATCATCAACTTGTTAGGGATTGATTCTGGCGAAAAGGTGCAAACCGTGATTAACGTTGAACAGGGCGACAATAGCGAACGCTTCTTGTTCTTTGTCACCCGTAACGGGGTCGTGAAGCGCACGCCAGTCAGCGATTTTGCCAACATCCGCAGTAATGGGTTGATTGCCTTGAACTTGAAGGATGGCGATGAACTCAGCAACGTTATTTTGACTGACGGCAGCGACACCATCTTCATCGGGACGCACCGCGGGTATTCAGTCACCTTCCTGGAAACCGATGTTCGCAGCATGGGCCGTAGCGCCACTGGGGTCCGCGGGATTCGGCTTCGTGATGAAGATTACGTCGTTGGTTCCGATGTCTTAGCACCAGATTCAGAAGTGTTTGTCATTTCTGAAAATGGTTATGGGAAGCGGACCAGCGCCAGCGAATACCCAACCAAGGGTCGCGGTGGTAAAGGGATTAAGACCGCCAACATCACCGAAAAGAATGGCCCACTGGCTGGGGTCACCACCGTTAATGGGGATGAAGACATCCTGGTGATGACGGATGCTGGGGTCATGATTCGGTTTAGCGTGGCGAGCGTTTCCCAAACTGGACGTTCAACCTTAGGGGTGCGCTTGATTCGGGTCGACGATGATGCCAAGGTTGCGACCATGGCCAAAGTTGAACCAGAACCAGACGAAGATCCCGCTGATTTGCCTGAAACCACAGTTGAAGACAACACATTGTTGACTGATGGCGCCACACCAGCTGGGGATGCGGATCAACAAGTCCAAGACTTGCTGAATCGCGCTGAATCAGATGATGATGACAACGAAAATAACTAAGCATTAACCTAAAAGAGACTGGATGATTCGCCAAGCGCGCGTCCAGTCTCTTTTTGGTTACCCCGAAGAAAACGTGTTCATGATTCTAATCTACGGTATAATATTGTCAAAGTTGAATTTACGGCGTCCACGTCGAAGGAGAAATCATGAAGAATCTGACCCAGCCATTACCGCATGCATTGGAACAAAAAGTGAATCTGCGCCAAGGCCTCAATCGGGTTCGCGCTGGGGTGATGGGCGCAAACGACGGCATCATTTCCACCGCTGGCGCTGTTATCGGTGTGTCGGGCGCGCAAAAACCACTGGCTACCGTCTTGATTGCCGGGCTGTTTATGGTGTTGTCGGGTGCATTGTCGATGGCTGGCGGCGAGTACGTTTCGGTTTCTTCGCAACGCGACATGCAGCGGGCTGACATGAATCGCATTCAGCAACAGCTCATTGATCAACCTGAGCAAGTGCGCATTTTGACGGAAGCTGCGCTGGTCCGGATGGGTGAAACGCCTGCCCATGCGGCAACGTTGGCTGCTGGATTGATTGAAACCCAGTCCGTCGAGAAAATCCAACACTTGGTGTACGGCAGTTCCTCATTGGCTTCACTTGATCCGATTCAAGCGGCGGTCTTTGATGGGGTGGCCTTTGTGCTCGGGGCGATTCTGCCGCTGATGTGCATCGCCTTTTTGCCCGCAGCAATCAAGGTTAGTGGCACGATGATTGGTGTGCTCTTATGTCTGGCAGCGACTGGCGTTGTTAGTGCGAAGTTTGGGAAAGCCAACTGGTGGCGCTCGATGTGGCGCAATTTAGCCGTCGGGGTGTTGACGATGATTATTACATACGGGGTCGGGAGTCTTTTTCAATAAAAAATTGGCGTGACAGTCGCTTTTCGTTGTGATTGGCGTAATCTAATGCTAGAACGCAATTGAGATTTAGTAATGGGTATGTTAGACTTAATGCTTGTGAGTATCTGGCAGTATTGCCAACGTTACTCCTTGTCCCGTTTTGGGACCTAAAGTCCATAAGGAGGTGAATCGTCAAATGGCTGAAACTAAGTATGAAATTACCTACATCATCCGTCCTGATATGGATGAAGAAGGCAAGAGCGCATTAGTTGAACGTTTTGACAATATTTTAAAGGATAACGGTGCAACAATCGTTGATTCAAAAGATTGGCAAAAGCGTAAGTTCGCTTACGAAATCAGCAAGTTTACTGAAGGCACATATCATATCGTGAATGTGACTGCAGAAGACGCTGCTGCAATCAACGAATTCGACCGTTTATCTAAGATCTCAGGCGACATTTTGCGCCACATGATCGTTAAGCGTGAAGATTAATTTCTAGACCAAAAAGAAGGGGAGCTAAGTCATGATTAATCGCGTTGTGTTAGTTGGCCGCTTAACCCGTGATGTTGAGCTGCGTTATACGCAAGCTGGAGCCGCTGTTGGTTCTTTTACGCTTGCCGTTAACCGTCAATTCACAAACCAAGCCGGCGAACGAGAAGCAGACTTCATCAACTGTGTCATTTGGCGCAAGAGTGCAGAAAACTTTAGCAACTTCACACGTAAAGGCTCTTTGGTCGGCGTTGAAGGCCGGATTCAAACCCGGAATTACGAGAATCAGCAAGGACAACGGGTCTATGTGACCGAAGTTGTCGTGGATAATTTCTCCTTGCTCGAATCCCGTTCTACTACCGAATCCCGTCCATCCGAACCTGCCAATAATAATCAAGGCTTCGGCAATCAAAACTTTGGTGGCGACCAACAAAATGGTGCCCCAACGCAAAGTTTCGGTAATTCTTCCCCTACCGCATCTGGGACCACGGGTAATTCTCAAAGTAGCTCACCTGCACAAGGTGGCTTCAATGCGAACCCAAGTCCTGATCCGTTTGCCAATAATGGCCAACCGATCGACATCTCAGATGATGATTTGCCATTTTAAATTGACAGTAAAGGAGTGACATTCATGGCACAACAACGTCGTGGTGGCCGTCGTCGCCGTAAGGTAGACTTCATCGCTGCTAACCATATTGAATATATCGACTATAAAGACACCAACTTGTTGGAACGGTTCGTCTCAGAACGTGGTAAGATTTTACCTCGTCGGGTTACCGGTACCAGCGCTAAGAACCAACGTAAGTTAACCATCGCAATCAAGCGGGCTCGGATTATGGGTCTTCTTCCTTTCGTTGCGGAAGACTAATACGTTTAAAAAGCCGCGAGCAATCGCGGCTTTTTGTGTGCTCTAGATCCGGTGTGGCAGTATAATACGCTTGAAATCAAAAAGGGGTGAGCGTGTTGCATGGTAGCGCAATCTTTAGTCTAATCATCTTTGGTGGCTTCATTCTCATGTACGCTTTTTGGCCCAATAAATATGCTGCGATTGGGTGGACAATGATTGCCATCGGCGGTTTCAGTTATGATTATCTGCACAAGCGCGCCAATAAACGGCGGTAAGGGACATGAAACAGGCGATGGCCGCCCTGCCTAGTCAATAACCGGGCTATTAGTGGACCCAGGGTCAATTAGGAGCCTTACGCGACCTAGAAGCCTAAAAAAGCCTGTGACGTTGTTGTCACAGGCTTTTTCGTTAGTTATCAGGGGTCGCAGCGGTTGGTGTCACGGGTTCAAATTGATGATTGGCCAAGGCTTCGACAAAGTTTTGGTAATCTTGCTTCACTTGATTGACGTATTCAGCAGTCCATTCGCTCATGGCCGTATTGAATTCATCCTTATTGCCAATGTAGCCTTGGATTGCGGGCACAGTCGGGCTTTGCGCGTGGGAGAGCGCTAATAAGTAGGCGCACGCTTGGGCGTAGAGTTTGAAGTTTTGCCAGTCGAGTGCGGTCAAATCAATACTTTCTTTCATGTCTCGGAATTGGCGCACGTAATAGCTATGGTCGTTCAAATTAAAATGGCCGAGGAACGGATCTGAAGCCTTTTGCAAGATGCGTTGGGCGTCGATAATCCGCTGACCTTCGTCAATTTCTTGCGCCAGGGTAATCCGCTTTTTGTCTGGGAGAATAAATTCGCGGGTCGGCAGGGCTTCTTTGACCTGTAACACCAGGTGGCTGTTATCGTTGCTGGTGAACAGCACCAAATAGCAACGGGTCCCAAAACTCCCGACGCCGACGCTATGGCGAATAATGTCAGTGACATGGTAATTGGAGAGCAACAGGTTGACGTCGGGCCGAGTGGTCTGACGATAATCATTAATCCCCGCTTCAATCGCTTTATAGGTTTCGTCAGTGACATGAATCGACTTTGGCGGGACATCGCGGAACATGACGTGGCCCAAGGCATCCGTGGTGGTGAATTTTTCAACCACGCGTTCAGAGTCGTGCTGCATCGCCTTTTTGATGATGGGTTGGACGAAGGCAATTGGCTCCGCGTCGACTTGCATCTCGCGAAAAAGCTCATGGATTTCACTGGAAACATAGAAGCGATCCAGGGTGGTAAAGCTCATCGCCTTATTAATCCCAAATTGATAGACTTCACTGGCGCGTTCCACCAACTTGATGAGTTTGCTGTCTTTGAACCCATTGGCCTCACCAGCCAGCACAATGCTCACCAGCAGGCGCTTGAGGTCAAACTCAAAGCTGTTGACCCCCGCTTCATCAAAGTCGTTGAGATCAAACAAGAGCCGCCTTTCTGGCGAAGCATAAAAGCCAAAGTTCCCAATGTGGGCGTCACCTGAGGCGACGACATTAATTTTGGAGCGGGTCTGGTGAACCATATCACCCGCCATGACTTCAGCAGTGCCGCGGAAGAAGGCAAAAGCAGACGCGGCCATGCGCTGGTGCCGCATGGGAATCAGTTCCGGAATTAAGGCCGCCTCTACCCGCTTAATGGCGGCATTGGCGTCACGCGTGCTAACTTTATAGACGCCCAGATGCGCAAAAGGCACCTTGTCACGGCGACTTTTCCCGTTCTGGTGGAGTGTTTTCACATCATGAGTCACATGGAGTTCTGTGAGATCAAGTTCTTTAACCATAAAGGACACCTCTTTTGGTCGATTATGGCGACAGGAGGTAAAAATCGTCAAGTGATAGCCCCTTGTACTGGTCGGCAGGGACAGGTTGGCGTTATGCTGACAATAGTATGAAGGAGGGATTTCGATGAAAGTATTTGTAGCAGGTGCAAGCGGCCGCGTCGGTCGAGAATTGATTCGCCAATTGGTCGCCGCTGGTCATGAAGTCATTGCTGGTACCCGGCATGAAGACGATGATTTTGGGCCCCACACCACGCGGGTGGCTTTTGACCTTCACGCCGAAGCCAATGAGATGGCCCCACAGCTGGGTGATGCCCAGGCGGTCTATTTCGTCGCTGGATCACGCGGGAAGGACTTATTGCAGATTGATGCCTATGGCGCGGTTAAAGTGGCCCAGGCAGCTAAAATCCGCGGGATTAACCGCTTCATTTTGTTGAGTTCTTTATTTGCCACTGAACCAGACAAATGGTCCAAGGATCTTTATGAATACAATATTGCTAAGTTCTTTGCGGATACCTGGCTGATTAATGATGACAGCTTGGACTACACCATTGTGCAGCCAGGCAATTTGCGCGAGGAACCCGGCACGGGCTTAGTCCAACTGAATGTGACCGCCGGGGGCGCCAATCCAATTCCGGATGTTGCTGGGGTGTTAGTCGCTGTCCTTGAAGCGCCAAACACTTACAAACACGTGGTCACAATGCTCAGTGGCAACACACCAATCGCTGACGCTGTTCACGCCTTTTAACCAGAGTCACAACAACGCTGATCAAGCTTGATCGGCGTTTTTTTGTGGCCAATTTCGGATTGTATCGGTTGAACGAAACCTTTACCATAGATAGTGAAGCAATGAAGGAGGCACCACATTGGAATTTCGAACATTAGGTAAAACTGGTTTTAACATTAGTGAAGTCTCACTTGGGACCTGGCAATTAGGCTCCAAATGGGGCGATCCCTTTGATGAACGCGATGCAGCCGAGACGTTAGAAGCGGCGTACGCTTCAGGCGTGAACTATTTTGATACGGCGGATGTCTATCAAGATGGCAAGAGCGAACAAGCCGTTGGTCAATTCATCAAGCGCCATCCGGACGTGCATTACTCAACCAAAATGGGCCGCAAGCCTGAACCCCGTACGGCTGCGAACTATTCCAAGACCAATCTCACGCAGTTTGTCGATGCTGCTTTGCAAAACATGGCGGTCGACAGCTTGGATTTAATCTTGCTCCACTGTCCACCCACGAGTGTGTATTATGACCCGACCGTTTTTGAAACTTTGGATGACCTCAAACGCGCCGGCAAGATTCAAAACTATGGTGTCAGTGTCGAACGGGTTGAAGAAGCGATGAAGGCCCTGCAGTTTGATATTTCAGCCGTCGAAATTATTTTCAACATGTTCCGGCTGCGTCCGGCTGAACAATTCTTTGCCCAAGCCCAAGCCGCCAATGTTGGGATTTTGGCGCGGGTGCCATTAGCTAGTGGCTTGCTCAGTGGGAAATACACCCTGGACACGCAATTCGGCAAAGCTGACCACCGGTCCTTCAACCGCAATGGCGCGGCCTTTGATAAGGGTGAAACCTTCTCTGGTGTCGAATACGCCACCGGGGTCAAAGCCGCCGATGAATTAAAGCAACGGCTAGGTACGGACAATCTGGCGGCCATCGCCTTACGCTATATTCTCATGTATGATGCGGTGTCAGCGGTCATTCCTGGGGCCAGCAAGTCCGAACAAATTACAGCCAATGCGGAGGCTGCGGCCTTACCTGCATTGACGGCGGATCAAATGGTCATCGTGCAAGATGTTTATGATAAGTACATCAAGCACCCAGTCGAATATCTCTGGTAAAAAAGCGTTGTGACCACAATGACAGTGGTCACAACGCTTTTTTGATGATTTCCCGGGTGATACTCAGGCTTGGTTTTGAATGACGATGAGAATATCATCCGCCAAAATGGTGAGACTGGCGGTCACGGGCATCATGATTTGTTGGTTGCGAATGACCGCAATAATCGTCACTTTGGCGGTTTGGCGGATGTCAGCTTCCCCAATCGTGTGGTTCACCCACGCGCTGTCGGGCCGCATTTCGCTAATCGCAATGCCATTGGCTTGGTCAATCACATCCAGAATATTAGGATTGACTAGACTCTTCGCAATTTTTTCACCCATCTCCACTTCAGGTAAGACGACTTGGTCTGCCCTTAAACGGGTGAGGATTTGGGCTTGCCGGGGGTCGAGCGCTTTGACGACCACATGCTTAGTACCTTTTTCTTTGGCCATCATCATTGCCATAATTGTGGCTTCGAATTCCTCCCCCATGGCAAAAATCGCCACATCAAAGTCGCCGATGCCAATTTTATCGAGGACGTCTTCATCACTGGCATCGCCAATAATGGCCTGATCAACGCGATCAGCAATATCGTTGATTTTCTCGGCATCCTTATCGACCACCATCACGGCGACGTCTTGGGCGACGAGATTATGGACGAGGCTGGTGCCAAAGCGGCCTAAGCCAAAAACGACAAAGTTCGTTGCTTTCAAATTATTCATGATTTACCCCACATTAATTTCTGCTTCTGGATAGTCGACGGCTGATTGATTTCGGAGGCGCCCGCTGAGCGCGACGGCCACGGTGATGGGTGACAGGCGACCAATGAACATGCACAAGGCAATGACGCACTTGCCGATGACCGACAGATGTGGCGTCAGCCCGGTTGTGACCCCAACGGTGCCGACCGCCGAGGTGGTTTCAAAGATTAAATCCAAAATCGACGGCTTAAAGCTGTTATTGGCTTCTGAAAAGTGCAAAATCAGAATCGTGATCAAGGTCAAAACCGTCAGCGTCCCAGCAATGGCGAGTGCTTTTTGGAGATTAGCCAGGGCAATTTTGCGCTTGAAAACGACCAAATGTTGCTCCCCGCGTAAAGCCGAGCGGACGGCAATAATGAGCACGGCCAGGCTAATTGTTTTTATTCCGCCGGCGGTGCTGGCCGGCGACCCGCCAATGAACATCAGGGTGCTCCCAATCAACTTGGAATAATCCGTCAAAGTCGCCTGATTGAGACTATCAAACCCAGCGGTGCGCAAGGTGACTGACTCAAACATGCCCGTCAGGACTTTGTTAGGCGCGGACAGCCGGCCCATCGATTTGGCATTATTCCATTCTAATAAGAGAAAAATAACCGTCCCAAACACAAGTAACGCGGTGGTGGTGACGAGGACGAGTTTCGTATGTAAAGAGAGGCGCTGAATTCGGCGTTTGAAGCTGAATGGCGACGGATGGCGCAACTGGGCGAGTTCGGCAATCACGGTAAAGCCGAGGCCCCCAAGGACAATTAGGACCATCAAAATCAGGTTCAGCGGCCAATTGGTTTGGAATTCGACCAGGCTGTTGTGACCGATAATATCAAACCCCGCATTACAAAAGGCTGAAATCGCATGAAAAATCCCGTAGCGGACTGACCGCCACAAATCGTTGCCGGCACTCAAAAACACGACGGTGAGTAAAATGGCACCGGTGCCTTCGATGACTGCGGTGTAGCGCAACACCCGCCGAACCAAGTGGCCGGTCCCACCGATACTATTTTGGCTGAAGGCGGCTTGAATGGTGCTTCGATCGCGCAAGCCAATGCGTTGGCGTGTGAGCAATAAGAAACCAGTGGTGACAGTCATAAAGCCAATCCCACCCAGTTGAATCAAGGTTAAAATGACCAGTTTACCAAACCAGCTCCAATGGCTCATGGTGTTGACCACAATCAGCCCAGTGACACAATTGGCGGAGGTGGCTGTGAACAGCGCATCTAAGAACCCAATACTATGACCATTTTGGCTAGCGATGGGGAGTGCAAGCAGACCAGCGCCGATGAGAATCATCAACAAGAAACTAATGAGAATCACTTGCGGTGGTGATAGGCGAGGGCGGGCGATAGCAATCATCTCTTTCATCGTAAAGTCTGTGCCACGCGCGGTGACATGTGCTAGGCTAATGATATCGCATACAGGAGGAATTTTCGATGATAAGCAACAGTGAACGCCAAGCTCAAATCAAAACGCAATTGACCGCCAGTGATGGACCAATTAGTGCCAGTGCCTTTGCCAAAAAATTCGGCGTCAGTCGCCAATCCATTGTCGGCGACGTGGCCTTATTGCGCGCGCAGGGTGAATCAATTGTGGCCACACCTCGTGGTTATGAGTATCAAAAGACGCAAGCCAACACGGCCATCATTGCGGTCCAGCACACACCGGAACAAATGGGCGCGGAACTCCTGTTGCTGGTGAACGCGGGGGTGCAGGTGCTCAACGTGATTGTCGATCATCCCGTTTATGGTGAAATTCGTGCGGAATTGATGCTCAAGTCAGCAAATGATGTTCAGCATTTCATTCGCAAGGTGGCCTCCAGCAACGCTCATCTATTGTCTGAGCTCACCCAAGGCATTCATCTGCATACGTTAGCCTTTAGCAATCCGACGCAACTGGACGCCGTCCGCGAACAATTGCGGGCTGCGGGGTTCTTATACGAAGGCTAAGTAACAGGCATACGCCCTGGTGGCGTATTTTTTTGGGGGTTGTCGAGGTGTCTTGACATCTATGCGGAAAAATAGTCAACTAGTATTACCAGGTGTCAAGACACCTAACGATGAGGAGGAAGGAAAAATGACGACATCACCGGCGCCCCGGCGCTTGCTCGTAATTTCTGGTTTGGCTTGGCTCTTTGATGCGATGGATGTGGGACTATTGGCCTTTGTGATTGCTGCGCTCAAAAGTGAGTGGGGCTTGTCAGCGACCCAGATGGGGTGGATTGGCAGTATCAGTTCCCTTGGGATGGCAGTCGGCGCCGTCTTTTTTGGCATCCTCGCTGATCGCATTGGTCGCAAGGACGTTTTAATTTTTACGCTCTTATTATTCTCCATTGGGGCAGGATTATCTGCGCTGGTGACGAGTTACACGCTCTTTTTGCTGATTCGCTTTTTTGTCGGAGCGGGTTTAGGCGGCGAGTTGCCAGTCGCCTCGACCTTGGTCTCTGAATCTGTCCCGGTCGCTGCTCGTGGTCGGATGGTGGTCTTGCTCGAGAGTTTCTGGGCCGGCGGGTGGTTACTGTCGGCATTAATCGCGTATTTTGTCATCCCGCAATGGGGCTGGCGGATTGCCGTCTTGGGTTCGGCGCTCACTGCGTTATATGCGCTGTACTTGCGGTACGGTCTGCATGAGCAACCGCATGCTGTCAGCGCCAAACAATCCTTACGCCAAAACCTGGCGACGCTGTGGCAAGCACCATATTGGCAAAAGACGTTGATGCTGTGGGTTGTGTGGTTCATGGTCGTCTTTTCTTATTATGGCATGTTTTTATGGCTGCCATCGGTGATGGTAATCAAAGGCTACAGTCTGATTAACAGTTTTGGGTACAGCTTGATTATGACCTTAGCCCAATTACCGGGTTACTTCATTGCGGCCTGGTTGGTCGAAAAATGGGGCCGCAAGTTGGTCCTGTCATTGTTTTTACTTGGCACAGCTGTCAGTGCCATGGGGTTTGCGACTGCCGGGAATGTCGGGCTTTTGCTGACCTTCGGCGCCTTACTCTCGTTTTTCAATCTTGGTGCTTGGGGCGTGTTGTATGCTTACTCACCAGAGCAATATCCACTGGCCATTCGTGCTGGCGGGACTGGGATTGCCGCCGGCGTTGGCCGCCTCGGTGGTATTTTAGGGCCGCTGCTGGTCGGGACCTTGGTGGCACAAGGGGTGAGTTTGACCCTGATTTTTGGGATTTTTGCCGCGGCGATTGTGATTGCTGTGGTGGCCATTGTCACTTTGGGTCGTGAGACAAAGGGTGTCGTGCTGGATTAACGGTGTGAGGAAAGAGCCTGCTGGAGCAGGTTCTTTTTTTGTGGCACGGTTAGCTTCAATGTTTATCGACCGTATCTAATAAGAAACATTGGTTATTTATTATAATTATATTGACAACGTTTACATAATTATAATAATCTTTTAGAAGACAGTTTATAAAAATCGACAATCTGGGAGACGGTGCCATGAATTAAAAATGTGTGATTTTAGCTTCAATGCTGAAAAAAACATCAAAACGTTTCACGTGAAACGTCGGGACATCCGGCTGGCGCTTGAGGGGAAGTTTGCCAGCCAAAGCTTTGCCGTTGATTCGAACCGAGCACCGGTGACAAATCTAAGCCGGTGCTCTTCAAAATAGGGAGTGTAGACATAATGAAAATCAAACGTCTTTTAGCAATTACAGTGACAGCTTTAGCGGCTATCACGTTGGCCGCCTGCGGCAAATCGAACAGCAGCAGTGATGCCAGTTCAGTCAAAAAAATTACGATCTTTCAATCCAAGGTGGAAATCACTGATGATTTAAAGAAACTGGCGAAGCAATATGAGAAAGAAAAGGGCGTCAAGGTTGAAGTTTGGGGAACCACCGGCGATGACTATATCACTCAGGTCAAAACCAAACTCTCTAACCGGACATCAGGACCGAATATTTTCAGTTCTGGTGGTGGGCTTGAAGGGGAACAACTAAAAAGCTACATGGCAAACATGTCTAATGCAGCTTTCGTCAAAAATATCGCGAAGAACAAGGCTTTTGAAATTGATAAGAAGGTCCTGGGGCTCCCTTACAGTGTTGAAGGGTATGGCTTGATTGTGAATAAGGCCTTAGTTGATCCCAAGTCAATTAACGATCCTGATAAGTTCATTGCATTTTTGAAGCAGAGTAAGGCAGACGGTAAATTTACTGGTTTTGAGCTTTCTCAAGAAAGTTACTTCCTGATTGGGCACATGTTGAATACAGCCTTCTCGTTGCAAAAGAATCAACGGCAGTTTGTACAGGATGTCAATTCTGGGAAGGTTAAGCTGCAAAATGTCGATGAATTCAAGCAGTTAGCCAAAATCTATGAAGCCATCCGTGCTTACACCAATAATCCTTTGCAAGTGAATTATGATAAGCAAATTGGGGACTTCATGACAGGCAAGACCGCCAGCATTAACCAAGGGATGTGGATCAATCCGTTGCTTTCAAGCTATAAGAATTCCACCGCAGAATTAGAAATGGTGCCATTCCCATTTGAAGGCAATGACAAGATTGCGGTCGATGTTCCGCAGTATTGGCATGTGAATGCGAACAAGTCATCCGCAGAAGTCCAAGCGAGCATGGACTTCTTGAATTGGTTGACCTCAAGCAAGACTGGTCAAGACTATATCGTCAACAAGTTCCAAATGATTCCAGCGATGACCAATATCAAGGTGGATACCGCCAAGATGGATACCCTGTCCCGGACCGTTTATGACGCATCCCAATCTGGTGAAGACTTCCCTTGGGCCTCCGCATACTGGCCTTTTGGCATCGTCGATACTGACTTGGTACCGGTCGCGCAGAAGTTCTTTACGAACAAGTCGATGACTGGGACAGAATTTGTGACCCAACTGTCGGCAGAATTCGTCAAAGCATCTCAAAAGAAATAACCATCCGCCACGGTAGCTGAGTGACGGCTGCCTGCCATTATTACTCACTTATTATTTGATTCAGGAGGCGCTATGAAAAACAAAAATGATAAGTACTGGAATCTCCTTTTCGTAGCACCAACCGTGCTCATCTTCACGCTTGTCGTTCTTATCCCGTTCATCATTGGGATTTATTATTCCTTTTTCTCATGGGACGGCATTCAAAGTAATCCCAAAATTTTCGTCGGTCTGCGCAACTTCGTTAATGTCTTCAATGACAGCCGCTTTTTGAATTCAGCACTAAAAACCTTTATCTTTACAGTCCTCGGGGTCATCACCATCAACATTCTTGGCCTTGTGGTGGCCTTACTTGTCACCTCGAAATTAAAGACGAAGAACATTGTCCGGACATTCTACTTCATGCCATACCTGATTGGTGGGTTGATTCTGGGCTATATCTGGAAATTCATTTTCTCTGACGGCTTTGCGATTATTGGCAAAGTCACCGGTCTGGATAAATTCTTCTTTAATTGGTTGCTCGATCCTAATTTTGCTTTGATTGCGATGGTCTTCGTGTTTACTTGGCAGATGGCTGGTTACGTGATGATTATCTATATCTCAGGGATCCAGGCGATTCCAGGCGATATGATCGAAGCGGCGCAAGTGGACGGCGCCAATCACTGGCAAGTCTTTTGGAAGGTGAAACTGCCGCTAATCATGCCGGCTGTGACGATTTCCCTGTTCATGACCTTGTCGAACTGTTTTAAAATCTTCGACGTGAATTTGTCACTGACTGGCGGGGGACCGGCACATGCCACTGAAATGTTTGCGATGAATATCTATAATGAAATTTTCTCAAACAGTAACTTTGGTTACGGACAGGCAAAAGCTGTGATTTTCTTCCTGGTGGTCGCTGTCTTCACGTTAATCCAAGTCAGCATCACGAAGAAACGTGAGGTGACCATGTAATGACAAAGCGTCAGGCAAATGTCTTTCTCTGGATTGGAAGCTTATTGGTTTTACTCGTGTCCATTGTGCATTTATCGCCGTTGTACATTCTATTTACCAATTCATTCAAAACGCGAGAAGAACTCTACAATAACGTACTATCACTGCCAAGCAAGTTTAGTTTCCAGTATTACCAAGTGGCCATGGAACGGATGAATTTTTGGACCTCGCTGCTCAATAGTCTCATCATTACCGTGGTTTCAACGGTGCTGATTATTGTCTTGTCAGCGATGACCGCCTGGGTATTGGCGCGGAATGAATCCAGACCATGGGCAAAATGGATCTTTATGATCTTCATTGCCACGATGCTGATTCCTTTTCAAACCATCATGATGCCCTTGATTCAATTCTTCGGCAATGTGCAAGAGGCGACGGGCATTCCGTTTCTCAATACCCGGGGTGGCTTGATTTTCATGTATATCGGGTTTGGGACAGCAATGTCGGTTTTCCTTTATCACGGCTTTATCAAGTCGATTCCGTTTAGCCTTGAAGAGGCGGCCTATCTCGATGGCGCCTCGAGGTGGAAAGTTTTTTGGCAGGTCATTTTCCCCATGTTAAAACCGATTACCAATACCGTTGTGATTTTGAATGTCATCTGGATTTGGAATGATTATTTGCTACCATCATTGGTCTTAGCAGACGAGCACTTACGGACAATTCCATTGTCGACGTTCTCGTTCTTTGGCCAATTCACGATTCAGTGGAATTTGGCCATGGCTGGGCTGTTGTTAACAATTTTGCCCGTCATCGTTTTTTACGCCTTGGCACAGCGCAACATTATTCGCGGTGTCGCCGAAGGGGCTGTCAAATAATCCAGCTTTGGACCACAAAAAAGGAGTTACAGCCACCCCTGGGGGATGGTGTAACTCCTTTTACATTGGTGAGATCAGTTGGTTACAGTTCGCCTAATGTGCTGTACCCAATTGATGGGAAGAGGGGAACGAGGCGGCCGAGTTGCTCCGCAGTGAATTTGAATTCGATTGCTGGCAACAAGGTATTGATGACATCAACAGCTTGGTCACTGATTTCAGTGGCGCCCACTAAATGATGGTCAGCATCAAAAATCAATTGGTTTTCGCCGAAGCGTTCCTTGTTCACATGCCGATACCAGTCATCCAACACATTGTTTGATTCGATCGTGTAGGTATCGTTTTCCTTGGCATGGGTCACCGAGACGCCAACCTTGGCAATCCGTGGGGAAGTGAAGACCACGGATGGAATGGCAGGGTAGTCGATGGCGGCATCCGATTCACCAGCGAATTTGTGTGACAGATACATGGATTCAAACACGGCGGTTGGGGTCAATTTTGGCTGCACCTTGTCGATGACATCCCCGGAGGCATAAATGTTAGGGACGCTGGTTTGCAACTGGTCGTTGACGCTAATGCCGTGTTGGGTGTAAGCGACGCCGACTTGTTCTAAGCCCAAGTCTTCTACATTTGGAATCCGGCCAGTCGCATCTAGTACCCAGTCGCTCGCGATGCTTTGTCCATTGTCGGTGGTGACGGTCACACCCTGATCAACGGCTTCAATCGCTGTCACTTGCGTGTTACGCAGGAAGTTTACCCCGCGTTCAGTCAAGTCAGTCAAAATTTGTTCAACATATGGCTGGTAGTAGTGGCGTAAAGCTCGGTCACCGCGCATGATGACGGTCACATCTGAGCCGGCCGCATTCGCAATCGTGGCAAACTCCATGGCAATGTAGCCGGCCCCAATAATGGTTAACTTGTCCGGTAAGCTGGTTAAGTTCATAAAGTCGCTGCTATCATGCGCCAAGTCACTGCCGGGAATGTCCAGACGATGTGGGCGCAAGCCAGTCGCGATGACAATGTTTTCGGCAGTTTTAACGGTTTCGCCAACCGTGACGGTGTGGGCGTCGGTCAGCCGGCCGCGGCCATGAATGACATCAATATGTACGGAATCTAGTAAGCCCTCAATCATATCAGGCAAACCGTCAATCACTTCATGTTTGTGTGCCATGTTGCCGGGCCAATTAATGTTGACCTGGCCGTCCACAATGCCTTGCATATCGGTGACGGTGCGGCTCAAAACGACTGGCGCGTCTAGGGTGATTTTGGCATTACAGCCCCGGTTAGGACAGGTGCCGCCGATGAGATCCGCTTCAACAATTCCGACGCGGACACCCTTAGCAGCGAGGGGGATGGCGCCGTCAAACGTGCCATGCCCACTCCCAATGTATAAAACGTCATAATCATACTGTACCATTCAGATGCAACTCCTTTCGCTATCTTGGGCTAAGCGTAGCACGTTCAACTGTGAAAGTGAGAAGAATCGGCTTGTGAATCGATATACCACTGGTCAGTCTTGAGACCGATTTCATGGTGCACCGCGACGGCCCTGGCGTGAGTGTGGTATTATGACTTAAAGATTCCTTAAATAAATCGACATTCTAGGAGGCAATCGTTCCGGCGAGAATTCTATGAAAAAATTGTTTGCCAAGATTAACTTGCCCACGTTCCTCGAAGATTATCGCTTCCGTTATTTGTCATTAGCGATGGTCATCCTGGCACTCATCGGAATCGTGGTCGCAGCCTTTATTAAACCCTGGCTCGCGTTAATCATTTTCTTATGTTTATTAGGCTTGGTTGTCAGCAGCTTCGTGACGTTGGCCACCATCACCAAGAATACGAATCAATACATTTCAGACTTATCCTACCGCATCAAACGGGGGGAACAAGAAGCCTTAGTCAAAATGCCAGTCGGGATTTTGATTTACGACAAAGATCTCAATATTGAATGGCTCAACCCATACTTGCGTCAGTATTTCGACCAAGACACCTTACTGGGGAAACCGCTGAGTTCCATTGATGCTGAATTGGCCAGTTTAATTGAAGCCAACGAAGATGCCAATGAAATCAAAGAAGTCCATTGGGGCGAACATGATTTTGAACTCATCATCCAAAAGAGTATCGGCGTTGTCTACTTAATGGATATTACGCGCTATGCTGCAATCGAGCATAAGGCCGCGGAAGAACAAATCGTCATCGGCCAGATTTTCTTGGATAACTATGACGAAATCACCCAGACCATGGACGATCAGGTCATTTCGAACTTGAATAACTATGTCACCAATCAATTGACGGACTGGGCCACGAGCTTTGGGATGTTCATCAAGCGCGTGGACGATGATCACTTTTTCTTGGTGGCATACCGCAAGGCGCTAGATGCCGTGCAGGCTGATAAATTCAAAATTTTGGATGTCATTCGTGAAGATACATCCAAACAGAACTATCCACTCACCCTGTCTATTGGGTTAGCGTATGGGGACACTGATTTAGCCCAATTGTTCTTGACGTCGCAAAGTAACCTTGACTTAGCCTTAGGGCGTGGCGGGGACCAAGTGGTCGTCAAAGCCAAAGATGGGGAAGCGCGTTTCTACGGTGGGAAGACCAACCCAATGGAAAAGCGGACCCGTGTGCGGGCGCGGATGATTGCCCAAGCGTTACAAGAACTGTTCAAGCAAACGGATAAAGTTTTTGTGGTCGGCCACAGCCGGCCAGATATGGACGCCGTTGGTTCTGCCATGGGGATTCGCCGGATTGCACAAATGAACGGCAAAGACTGTTTGATGGTCATCGACCCCAACAAATTGCACTCTGATGTGGTGCGGTTAATGGAATCAGCCGCCCAAGATCCAGAAATTGCCAATTCGATTGTGACACCTGAAGCGGCTGTCAGTCAGGCGACAGATCAAAGTCTGTTGATTCTGGTGGACCACAGCAAACCTTCTATCACCGCTGCCAAGGATCTCTATGAACGGTTGGCAACGCGGACCGTCATCATTGACCATCACCGGCGCGGGGAAGAATTCCCTGACAACCCAATGCTGGTCTACATCGAACCCTATGCCAGCTCAACGTGTGAGTTGATTACAGAAATGTTCGAGTACCAACCAACGGGCGTGCCTGCATTGAACAAGCTCGAAGCAACCGCCATGTTGGCCGGGATTACCGTGGATACCAAGTCCTTCTCCTTACGGACGGGGACGCGGACCTTTGACGCCGCCAGTTACTTGCGGTCAGTCGGGGCCGACGCGGTCTTAATTCAGAACTTACTGAAAGAAAATGTTTCCAACTTCATTCAAAAGAATCACCTTATGGATACCATTGAAATGGTGACGCCAACTATGGCATTATGTACAGGTGAAGAGGATCAAATTTATGATCCGGTCATTGCAGCACAAGCCGCGGATAGTCTCTTGTCCGTCAGCGGTATCGAAGCTAGTTTTGTCATCACCCGGCGCAGTGCCAATAAGATTGGGATTTCCGCGCGGTCATTGGGCGATATCAATGTCCAAGTGATGATGGAACGGCTCGGTGGCGGTGGGCATTTAAGTAATGCGGCCACCCAATTGGAGAACGAAACTGTTGCGGATGTGAAGCAGCAGTTATTGGATACCATTGCCGCGGTGAATGCTGAAGAAGAAGAATAAGTAAAGGCGGGTAGATAGCGATGAAAGTTATTTTTACAGAAGACGTACGAGGTAAAGGCAAGCGCGGCGAAGTTAAAGAAGTCCCAGATGGCTACGCCCAAAACTTCCTGATCAAAAATGGCAAAGCCAAAGCCGCTACGGCTCAGGCTATGAGCCAACTCAACGGGCAACAACGCGCCGAAGAGAAGAAGGAAGCCGAAGAACTGGCTGAAGCCCAAGCCCTTAAGGCCAAGATTGAAAACGACAAAACTGTCGTTCAAATCCAATCAAAAGCCGGCGAAGACAGCCGTCTGTTTGGTTCCATTCCGAGCAAGCAAATTGCCCAAGCCTTAGAGAAGCAATACCAAATTAAGGTGGATAAGCGCAAAATCGACTTGCCAGAACCAATTCGCGCCCTGGGTTACCGGAACGTGAAGGTCCAACTGTTTAACAACGTTGAAGCGACCATCCGCGTCCACGTCGTTGCCCAACAATAGAGCGTGAACCAGAACGGTTAGCAACCGAGCACTAGCAAGATTTCACCATGGCAGCGTTTTGGGCTGCTGGTGAAATCAGGCTAGGCGCAGGTTGTTGTGCTGGTGAACGCATTTCAATAGAGCATGAACCAGAACGGTTCAGTTAAAAAAAGCAACTGCCATGAGGCGGTTGCTTTTTTGTGTCGGGATTACATGTTCATCCAAGAGACAGACAAAATATTCCCATCTGGATCCAGGACTTCGAGTTCATACATTTGCGATTCAGGAATCCCCATGTCCACGTGGTAGTAATCGCCGCCGTGTTGCTTAGCGGTTTCGGCAAAGGCCTTGACAGCATCGATACTGTCCAAGTTAAAAGCGGTCATACTGCCACTGACCTTTGTTGTGTCAGCGAGTGTGTGCTGGCGTAAGAATTGCTGATAGAAGTCGCGCTTGAGTAGCATGACGAAAATATCATCACTCCAGACCATACTGCTGGCATGGTCATCGGAAAAGGTTGGATTCAGCTCAAAGCCCAGCGCTTCATAGAATTGGGTAGCGCGGGTTAAATCAGTCACGGGTAAATTGACAAACACCATCTTGGTCATGTAATCAGCTCCCTTTTACGGCCACTATATCAGGAACCAACAAAGCGACACAAACCATGCGCCTCGCTTTTTGAACCTGGTTAAAACCGTGGCAGATTGGGGCTCGTGAATTAGTTGTCCCAGGGGCCAAACTTGTTTAGAATAGTTAGTTAGGACTAATCATGAAAGGAAGCTCGCGAAATGGATAATGGATTGGCTGAATATCAACCACCACAGAGCATTGAAGCTGAACAGGCAGTTTTGGGCGGGATTTTTCTCACGCCGGATACTTTAATCGAAGCTCAAGAATATATTACCGCCGACGACTTCTATCGGCGGGCGCATCGGCTGATTTTTCAAGCGATGATCGAACTGTCTGACCGCAGCGAAGCCATCGATTCCCTGACGGTGCAAGAGTATCTCTCCGCGCACAATCAGCTGGACGATATTGGTGGCGTGCCTTATCTGGTCGAGCTCGCCGAAGCAGTGCCCACCGCGGCGAATGTCGTTTATTACGCTAGAATTGTCGCTCAAAAGAGTCAATTACGGCGCCTGATTGATACGACGCAGGCGATTGCCAAGCAAGCCCAAAATGAACAAGATGACGTTGATACGTTGCTTGAAGACGCTGAACGGCAAATCATGGAAGTCTCTGAAAAACGCAATCAAGCCGGGTTTAAACCGATTCGAGACGTTTTGAATACGACCATGGAACAGATTGATCAACTCTACCAAAACGATCAAGAAATTACCGGCTTGCCTACTGGGTTCCGGGATTTAGACAAGATTACCACTGGGTTGCATGAAGAAGAATTGATTATCTTAGCTGCGCGGCCGGCCGTCGGGAAAACAGCTTTTGCCTTAAACATTGCGCAAAATGTCGGCACCAAGACCGATAGTTCTGTCGCGATTTTCAGTTTGGAAATGGGCGCGGAACAATTGGTGAGTCGGATGCTGTGCTCAGAAGGCAGTATTGATGCCAACCACTTGCGGACTGGCCAACTCGACGAAAAAGAGTGGGAAAACCTGATTATTGCCATGGGGAGTCTCAGCCGAGCAGAAGTTTATATCGATGACACTCCAGGGGTCCGGATGGCAGAAATTCGGGCCAAATGTCGGCGTTTAGCTAAAGAACGCGGGAACCTCGGCCTCATTGTGATTGATTACCTGCAGCTGATTGAAGGCTCTGGCCAAGAAAATCGCCAACAAGAAGTCTCCGCGATTTCCCGGCAATTAAAGAAGCTGGCCAAAGAGTTGCACGTGCCTGTCATTGCTTTATCTCAGCTCTCTCGGGGCGTGGAACAACGGCAAGATAAGCGACCAGTATTGTCAGATATCCGTGAATCTGGTTCAATCGAACAGGATGCGGATATCGTAGCGTTTTTATACCGTGATGACTATTATCGCAGCGAAGACGATGGCGACAGTGAAGGTGACTACCAACAAAATCCCCAACAGGATCCCGATGATCAGGATGTTGGGGAAGTCGAAGTCATTATTGAGAAAAACCGTTCCGGTGCCCGAGGCACGGTGAAACTGCTCTTCGTCAAATCATTTAATAAATTTAGTTCGATTGCGTACAATCCCGGCGCATAACCCGGGCAATAAATCAGGAAAAGGAGGACGAACATGGATGCAATTTTAATGAGTTTGATGGCCGCTTTTAATGAACGGTTGCTCATTAACGTCTATCAACGCGATACAGACGATTTCTATACCGGCTATGTGCAGATGATGGGGCCAAACAGTGTCATCTTGGGCACGTATAGTGATGCAGGGATTGCAGACGGTTCAGTGCTGATTGCCTTTTCTGCCATTGATCAGGTTGAGTTTGCTGGGGATGACTTAGAGAATATGACCTTCCGCATTGAAGTCGCGGAAGACGAGCACTTTTTGTCGATTCATGGCCAAGAAACGGCGTTGAAGTTTGATCCCAAAAGTGACCTCATGCCACAACTAGCTGGCCAAGTGAAGGCGAGCGGGCAGATGGTGATGGTGATTTTGGCTGATGACGATGCTTATCTTGAAGGCCAGATTACGGCGCTTGCGGAGGACCGGTTCACGTTGGCCGTCTTCAATAAGTTTAATTACACCGATATTCGTTACCTGCAAGTCGATTTCAGCGATGTGTTGGTCATTGAATTTCAAGGCCTCGATTTATACTTGGAGACCCTGCTCGTGAAGTCGCGCGACCACCTCAAGCACGTCAAAACCATCCTCCATCAAAATGATGGCCAGTTGCCTGACGTCATGCGTAACGCTCAGGCGGCCGAGACAGTGGTCTCAGTCGTGCCCAAGGACCGTGAGGATAACTTCTACGTCGGCACGGTTAAAGCCGTGACAGACGAACTGGTGGTCTTAAAGCTTAAAGACCGGGCGGCACAATTTGGCGGCTATGCGGCGATTCGATTCCGCGCCATCCAAAATGTGGCCACGGCGTCTGACTATTTGCAGACAATGGCCTTTTATGAACAATGGGATATCGCCCACCAATTCACCCAGCAGCCAGTATTGAATGCTGATCGGGAGTTTGAAGCCAGTGATGATCTCATGACCCAGATGATTAGTGAATTGGCTGTTGACCAGCAAGTGATGCGCATTCGCGTTGCTGATGCGGATGATCATTTGATTGGTTATCCAAGCGATGTGACGAGCACGAGTTTTACCTTGAATTTGATTGAGGATGACTTGGGCGAGAGCGTCACCGTCGCCACCGAAAGCATCTTAGAAATGGCGTTTGGCCATATCTATGCGTACCTGCAAGCGGCGCAGCTTCACAGTGCTGATTAATTCGTGTTTAAACCGATATTAGAAAACCCGAACATTTAATGTTCGGGTTTTTATGTGTAATGAATGCATTAAAAAGTTAACATTCGGATTTTGGCTTGTTTTCGACTGGCCACCTTGCTACAATGATTCATGGCGGTTTAAACCGTACATTTGCGCAGGGAGCGATGTTTTTATGGGTACTGTCGTCATTGTTGGGACTCAGTGGGGCGATGAAGGGAAAGGTAAGATTACCGATTTCCTCAGCCAAGATGCCAAAATTGTCAGCCGTTATCAAGGCGGGGACAATGCTGGTCACACCATTCACAGCCATGGAGAAGTCTACAAGTTGCGGCTGATTCCATCGGGGATTTTATTTCAAGACCATCTGGCCGTGATTGGTAATGGGGTCGTGGTCAATCCCAAGAGTCTGGTGGAAGAACTCGCTTCCTTACGCGAACAAGGCTTGAGTGGCGATAATCTGCGGATTTCTGATCGCGCGCACGTGATTTTGCCTTACCACATTAAAATGGATCAATTACAAGAAGCCAGCAAGGGCGATAACAAGATTGGGACCACTAATCGCGGCATTGGCCCGGCTTACATGGATAAGGCTTCACGGGTCGGGATTCGGATGGTCGACTTATTGGAACGCGATACCTTTGCGGCGCGTTTAAAGGCCAACTTAGAAGAAAAGAACCGTGTCTTTACCAAGTTGTATGATGCGGAACCCATGAATTTTGATGATATTTTTGAAAGTTATTATGCCTATGGGCAACAATTAAAACAATATGTTACGGATACTTCGGTCATTTTGAATGACGCAATCGATGCCGGTGACCACGTCTTATTCGAAGGTGCGCAAGGCGCGATGCTCGATATCGACCAAGGCACTTATCCATTTGTGACGTCGTCCAATCCGGCTGGCGGGGTTTCCGCTGGCGCCGGTGTCGGCGCGCCAAAGATTGATCGGGTTGTTGGGGTTGCGAAAGCATATACCTCACGCGTCGGTGATGGCCCATTTCCAACGGAACAATTGAACGCAGAAGGCGACTTTATCCGTGACGCTGGTCATGAATACGGCACCGTCACAGGCCGTCCGCGCCGAATCGGTTGGTTTGACGCCGTCGTGGTTCAACATACCCGACGCGTGGCCGGGATGACTGATTTATGCCTGAATTCTATTGATGTGCTGACTGGCTTGGACACCGTCAAAATCTGTGTCGCTTATGAACGCAATGGCGAAACCATCCACCGTTATCCAGCGTCATTGAACGAATTAGCCGAATGCAAGCCAATTTATGAAGAAATGCCTGGCTGGCACGACGATATTACCGGCGCCAAGACGATGGCGGACTTGCCCGTTGCCGCCCAGAATTATGTGAAGCGGATCGCGGAACTCGTCGACGTCGATTTATTGACCTTCTCCGTTGGGCCCGATCGGGAACAAACCAATATCTTGGCCAATGTGTGGGATAAAATAAAATAAGCTTGTGGCTAAACTCTTCAGCCAATTATTTAAGTTTGGGAGTAGTACAGCTCGATTCTTGTCTGGGACGAGGATTGAGCTGTTTTTAGTTGGGTAGGGTGGTACACAGAAAGGATACTATGCATTATATTTTAAAATATTCTAAGGACGTCGAGTTTGACTTAGACTTTACGCAACTAGCAGAGCACATGTGGTTCAAAACTTATCTTGGCGAAAGTCTTGTTTTTTCACATTATGGTACTGATCAAATACTTAATGTTGACCATAGAGCTTGGTATGCATGGAATAAAAGCTTTAACGATTCAAGATGGGAAAAATTTGATGTTCAGTGGTCCATGGAAAACATTGAATTTATTCCTTTTAAAAAGGCGAAAACTGATTTATACGTTCAAACAACGCATAAGAACATTTTGTCTGTAGATCGTCGAGCACTTGCTCGGTTTGTTTATGCCTTAACATCGCCATATAACGCACAAATTAGTGCGGATAATGGAGAAACTTGGCAGAACCCAGAGGCTTTTAAGGCTGAAAATGTGCAGATAATGACAATGTCGTTTGAAGATGCCAACAGAATCAGTCTCAATGAAGCAGGCAGTGGACTGGTGTTAGAAGACGAGCCAGATAGGGATGATGTCTTTTATTAGTTAAGCTACTACAAGGAATCTTGTGACTGGCCAGTAATACGGAGAGATATGGCAGTCTAAATAAGCGCAAAAAAGGACCACGGAAGTTTAACTTCCGTGGTCCTTTTCAATTGAGTGGATTAAAGCTTGCTGCCAGCAGCGTCGTCAATGATAACAGTGACGTCGTTGTGATTTTGCAAGACACTAGCAGGTAAGTCTTCTGAAACTTTACCATCAATCATGCCCTTGATAGCGTCAGCCTTGGCATCGCCAAAGGCCATCAAGATAATCTTCTTACTCTTCATGATTGAGCCAATCCCCATGGATAATGCTTGGGTTGGGACGTCTTCAACCTTATCAAAGTAAATCTTGTTGGCGTTGATGGTTGATTGGGTTAATTGAACCAAGTGCGTGCTTGACGTGAAGCTAGTGCCAGGTTCGTTGAAGCCAATGTGACCATTACGGCCAATCCCTAAGATTTGGATATCAATTGGGTGGTCAGCAATAACTTGGTCATACCGCTTGCATTCAGCAGCTAAATCGCTGGCTTTACCGTTAGGCACGAATGTTTCCTTGAATGGCTTGTGGTTGAACAAGTGATCATTCATGAAGAACCGGTAACTTTGGGCATCGTCGCCACCTAAACCAACATATTCATCCAAGTTAACAGATGTCATGTTAGAGAAGTCTAAGTCGCTGTCTGTCATTTCCTTGTACATTGGGACTGGGGTGCTCCCGGTCGCTAAACCTAATACCTTTGCACCGTTTTGCATGCCGTTTGCGATGATTTCAAATGCTTTTTTGCCGCCTTCGTTGGCGTCTTTTACACGGATAATTTCCATTGTTCTGACACTCCCTCGTCTTTTTGGTCTACACCAATTCTAACACCGCCACTAGTCAGTCGCAAGCAGTCTAGACCAAAATTCACGCGTTCGGCCAAAAAAAAATCAGCCCCGCAGGACTGACATGGTTAACGCACAATCAATAGGCTGACAATCAGCCCAACTAAGACGACGGCCACTACTGCTTTCACCCCAGTATTGAGGCGAGACAGTTGCTTTGTCTTCCATTCAAGGCCAATCAGGCTCAGGGTCACCAGCAAGGCGACGACGCTGAGCAAGAGTAATTGGTAAAAAACGCCATTCATCCGCGTTACCTCCTATACTTCCAGGTCAAAAAATGGATTAATTTGTTTTTGTAGGGAATGGATCTGCATCAAATTGATGTCGGGACACAGACGATAAATGAAACCCGCAAAGGTATCGCGGTGATATTTATAATCCATGCGCGCCATCCGGTGGATTTTGCCGGTGGTGTTCTCCCAGACTTCAAGGTTATACGCTGAGTCCGGAAGAATCGCGATATAAATATGATCGTTAATCCAGATTTGATTTAGTTTGGTTGGTTCAAGCACGCCATCCGCCTCCAAAATTTGCATCGTCGCAATCGCTTATCACGGTGACACGTAATCGTTATCGTGTTATTGATTATAGCAGATTCACGGCCAAAAGTAGCCTTGCCGCCTCGCCCATTTCGTTTGTGAAAGATGATTCACAAACGATTTTTTACTTAGAGCGCACTGACTTGTTTTCGTTCCAAAAAAGTCAAGGCTTGATTTTTGACTGGACGTGCAACACCTTGGGGCACGGGCGATAGAAAATTTTTACCCAAAAAATAAAATATTTTTCGGCTAAAAAAATTTCACGAATCAGGGCTGCGAACTTGTTGGATAAGGTCCGGTTTTAGCGGCAAAAAAGTGAGCAAAATCGCTTTTATCGAACAAATGTTCCCATTTTAGATGAGATCGTAGTGTTGGAGGCCTTTCACAATCCCGCCGGACAAATTGTCGGTGGTTTGGAAGTCCGCAATCGCGGCTACTTGCGGCAGGGCGTTCCCCATCGCCACACCGTGATCGACGTATTCAAGCATTGGGATATCGTTATTCCCATCGCCAAAGCCATATGACTGTGCCTGGTGCAGATCGGGTTGGGCCATGAGGACTTCAATCCCACTGGCCTTGCTGACACCAGCATTGACGACATCTAACGCATACGGCCCATTCCGGTAGAAGGTGAGTTCTGGGAACGCTGCTTCATACTTTGCTTGGAAGTCATTGGTCATTGGTGTGAACAACAGGAGCATGTAGACAGAATTTTGGTGATAGAAATCAGCGTCAACGCGCGGTTCTGCCTGCTTGACCATCGGATAATTCTTCTGGGTACTGGCATCGCTGAAGGTAATCGCCACGTCGCGATCATTGTAAAAGCCAATTGGGAAGTTGTCGGCTTTTGCCATGGCGACTAAGCGGTCCAATTGACTGGTGCCAATCGGGTGGTCGACCAAACCCTGGCCGCGGTAGTAAACGAATCCGCCGTTTGCCGTGACTGCGGTATCGATGCCATTTTCATCCATCATTGGTTTGATTTCCCACAGATTCCGACCGCTGGAGATCACGGGCAAAATGTTATTGGCCTTCAGTTGCGCCAAAGCGGCTCGGTTTTCAGCGGGGACTTGTTTCTCGTTATCGAATAGGGTGCCATCTAAATCAAAAAATGCGGCTGCTTTATACATCGTCTCGCTCCTTAATTAGAATTACCCATCTAGTGTAGCATAGCCTTCAACCAAACCCCCGGCGGAAATTGAAATCGTTTTTTTGTTATTTCTGCCTGCGGCACTCTGGCTCCCAAGCTAGTAGCATCAAAAAAGCGACTACCGTGATGGCAGCCGCTAATTCTTTGGTTGAGCTATTTGAAATAAGGGGCAATGAAATCACTGACCCGTTGCTGATAGCGAGCTGGGTCAATCCAGTAGCTTTCAGCGTGAATCGCGCCAGGCACAATCCATAAGTCTTTTGGCCCGGTGCTAGCGGCGTAGTTTTTCTGGGCCATCCAGGTTGGCACATAATCATCGGCCGAGCCATGAATGACAAAGAGGGGCCGGCGATTGTGGGTCAAGGCTTTGGTCACGTCGACGACTTTGAACGGGAAGCCCAAGCGCCGATAATTGATGAAGCTTGCCAATGGCACCAGCGGATTCCGTGGCAGATGGAACAGCTTGCGGATTAAATAGCTTAATTCATCATCCAAGCTGGTGTAGCTGCAATCGGCGACAATTGCTTTGACTTGGCGCGGTAAGGTGGGTTCGCCCGCAACGAGACTGACGGTGGCACCGCCCATGCTCGTCCCAAACAGCAGAATTTCACTGTCGTCGCCCAGCTTGGTGATAATATGTTGAATCCAATCGAGGTAATCCAACCGATCCAACCAGCCAAAACTGATATATTCGCCGTCAGAATCCCCGTGACCACGATCATCGGGCATGAGAACATTGAAGCCCATGTCATAGAACATGTGGGCATAGTTACTCATGGTAATCCCCGTACCTTTATAACCGTGGCCGACGATAACAGTTTTTTTGCTATTAGGATGTGGAATCCAGAGCGCCGAGATGTGGGCGTCATCGGGTGTGGTGAGTTGCCAAACATCCAAGTCTGGGCGCGCTTGGACCCAATCGACGTGTGAATAATAGAGTGACGCATATTTTTGCATGTAGTCGCTGGCATCAGGAATGTAATTAATGCGTTTAAAAGCATAAGTATACAGTTTCTCCGCAGCGGCTAAGGTGCCGGCAGTGAGCAGGAGTGGGGTGACCGTTCCTAGAATCCGACTTGTTTTCATAACCAACGACTCCTTTGTGTAAAGTGTAACCTCTAGTTTCATTATACCGAATTTACGGGAACAATAGCCATTTGGCGTCTGATTGCGTATAATTAAAGCAAATTACACCTGTCTTTTAGGAGGAACTATGAGCAATTTTAAGTTGTTTGCGTTAAATGGCAATCTACCCCTCGCAGAAAAAATTTCTCAGGAAGTCGGCGTTGAACTCTCGTCAGCGTCGGTGAAACATTTTGCTGATGGCGAAATTCAAATTGATATTAACGAAAGTGTTCGGGGCGCCGACGTCTTCGTCATTCAACCTGTCTCTGATCCCGTGAATGAAAACTTCATGGAATTGATGATTATGGTCGATGCTTTGCGGCGTGCCAGTGCCCACGCGATTCACGTGGTCGTGCCTTACTATGGCTACGCCCGGGCTGACCGCAAAGCCCGTTCACGCGAACCGATTACCGCTAAACTCATTGCCAACATGCTTGAAATGGATGGCATTGACCGCATTATTGCTGTTGATTTGCATGCCGACCAGCTGCAAGGCTTCTTCGATATTCCAGTTGATCACTTACAAGCCATGCCATTATTGGCCCAATATTTGAAGAGCCAAAAGATTGGCGACAATTTGGTCGTCGTTGCTCCTGACCACAGTGGGACAAAGCATGCGCGCCAATTGGCTGAACTCCTAGGCGCACCAATTGCGATTATCGATAAGCGCCCTGGTGATGACAATGTTGGTGTCATTGGGGACGTGACTGGCAAGCACGCCATCATTATTGATGACATGATTGATACTGGTCGCCGAGTGGCTGATTCTGTGACGGCGTTACGCGCTGAAGGGGCCTTGGATATTTATGCGGTCGCAACCCATGGTGTGCTTTCAGCTGGGGCCAGTGAACGGCTTGCGGCTCAAGGGCTGAAGCAAATTGTTCTGACCGACACCATTGATATTCCTGAAGAAGACCGGCTCGACAACATGGTAATTCTTTCCGTTGGCCCAATGTTAGGCCAAGCCATGCAGCTGATTAGCAGTAATCAATCCATTCACCCGCTCTTTGAACCTCGCGACTAACTGCGATAATATTCAAAAAACCAGGTGACTTTATACAACTGTTCTGATATACTATTTAAGTTGTCAATTTGAGAACAGTTTTGGGTGGTTAGCTCAGCTGGCAGAGCAACGGACTCTTAATCCGTGGGTCCAGGGTTCGATCCCCTGACCACCCAGCAAACAAAAAGCCGCCGAATCGTTATGATTCGGCGGCTTTTTTCGTGATGGCTTTAAAATTGATAGGCGGGATCATTGCCAATGTCTTCAGGGGTGAGCGTATAGTTGCCATCCCCGCTGGCTTGAAAATGATGGTTGGCCAACAAGTGGGTGGCTACGGCATTGTCGCTTGGGACCGTGGCTTCAAGTTTGGTTAAGCCAAGTTCAAAGAAAGCAAAGCCAATCATGCGCGGCAAGACTTCACCCATCACGCCTTGCGCTTGCACTGTTGGCAATAATTCAAACTGCACTTGCGCTTGCTGATCGTGAATTTCAAGGAGCCCGAAGCTGCCGAGAAAGGCCTGGGTGAGGCGGTCTTCAATCCCATACAGGAGCGCTTGGTTACTCATCACCAGTCGCATGGCCTGATTGACATAGGTCACGGTGTCTGTGATTTGGGCATCTGCTGGCCGGCCACTGGCTGCAGCCACGGTTTGGTCATGCCGCAGCGCAAAGATATCTTTGACGGTAAAGCTAGTCAGCCAATCCATGGTGTAATGGGCCGACATAATCGGATGATATTTTTCAAAACTTGCCACAGTATGCCTCCTATAAAATGCCGTGTTGATGTTCGTCAACAATTGGGGCATTGAAGTTCTTATAATAGTAGTCTGCATCGATGACTTTATATTTGCCGTTGGTGAACTTAGCGACAATTTGGCCAAAATGTGCCAGTTGAATTTCACTATCAGGCAAGGCAATTTCCAGGTCATGGTTGTTCGTAATTGAGATGTGGAGAATGTCGGGCCCAAAGAATTGGTTGAGGTCGGCGGGAGAGGTCTGTTCTGTGTATGGAAGAAAGAACGACATTTTTGCGGTTGAAAAAGCCGCAAATTCGCCATTTGGGAATCCTTGATCGGCTAAAGTCTTGGTCATGACAACGTGCCTCACTTTTCTGCAATTTTGGAGTTAAGTTTACCACAAATGTAACAAGCACGGTAATTGCCTCGCTTGCTGATGGCGCCTACACTTGTTACTATTGTGAAGATAACGCCACCAAAAGCGGCGTTTGGATGACAAGGAGGAAATAACGCATGGTTAAGGTTTTGGCAGTGAACGCCGGCAGCTCCACATTGAAATGGAAGCTTTTTGACATGCCCGCTGAAGTCGAGTTAGCTGATGGGCTCATTGATCGGCTGGGCCAGCCCAAGTCGAAGGTTAAAATTACCTACGGGGATGGCCAACAATTTGTCGATGATTCGCCAATCGACTCGCATTCCGAAGCTGTGACGGCCTTGATGACGTATTTAAAGGATTTGGGTTTAGTTGAACATCTCCATGAAATCGTTGGCGTTGGCCATCGTGTGGTCGCTGGGGGCGAAACCTTCAAAAACTCCGTGGTGGTTGATGACCGGGTCTTACTTGAAATTAATAATTTACGCGACTATGCACCGTTGCATAATCCGATTGAAGCACGTTACATCGGCATTTTCCGCCAAGCCATGCCGTGGGCTCTTGAAGTCGCTGTTTTTGATACGGCTTTTCACCAGAGTATGCCAGCGGTGAACTATTTGTACAGTTTGCCGTATCACTATTATGAAAAATATGGCGCGCGTAAATATGGCGCGCACGGCACCAGCGTCCGCTTCGTTTCCCAACGGACTGCTGACTTAATGCAGAAGCCAGTTGAAGACTTGCGGATGATTGTGATGCATTTGGGTTCAGGTTCATCCGTTACCGCTGTGCAAGGCGGGAAGTCGCTGGATACTTCCATGGGCTTTACGCCATTAGCTGGGGTGACCATGGGGACGCGGACTGGGGATGTCGATGCGTCACTAGTGGCTTACTTGATGGATAAGCTAGGCATTACCGATGTCCACGAAATGATTCATATCCTCAATAATCAATCCGGGTTGCTCGGGATTTCTGAGTTGTCCGCTGATCAGCGCGACTTGGAAGATGTGGAAGCCACTGATCCTAAGGCTGCCTTGGCCTTAGACATCTACGCGAATCGCGTCGTGAAATACGTGGGTTCTTACGTTGCTTTGATGAATGGGGTCGATGCCTTGGTTTTTGCCGGCGGTGTCGGTGAAAATGGGATCGACATGCGCGCCCGGATTATGGAACAACTGACCTATCTCGGTGCGACCATCGATTTAGAGAAGAACCAAGTGCGTGGCAAAGAAACCAATCTCAGTCGCGCGGACGCCACTGTGCAAACCTGGTTGGTGCCAACCAATGAAGAACTGATGATTGCCCGCGACGTCATGGATTTAGCCAATAACTAAAAAAGCATTGCGACCTAACCCCGGAGGTTAAGTCACAACGCTTTTTTTAATTATTTCGCCGCAGCGGCATTGCGCTTATCACGCCGGGCAATTGCTGGCAGAATCAAGCCCAGGGCCAATAAGACCAATGGGGTGATAATGTTCAGGGCTAATTGGAACCACCACGTTGACGGATTGTCGGCCATGGAAATCTTTGGCACCATCCCCAAGATGCAGGCAAAGGCGGTAAAGACGAAACACCAGCCGCCGATGATAACACCTAAGCGCCCACTTTTGACAAAGTGATAGTCGGAATGGAATTTGCCTAATTGACGACTCAACATGATGAAGGCTAAGAACACCCAGAGGTAACGCATTGGCATGACGACAGAGTTCAAATTCAACAACCAGTTGAAGAGTTCGGTCATGTTGCCAATCCCTAAGGCTGGCAAAATGATCAAGATGCTGACCAGAACCCCAGTCATCTTATAACCGTTCATTGGGGTGCCTTTAGCATTGAGCTTAGAGAGACGTGCTGGAATGAAGTTGTCATCCGCATCTCCAAGCAAAATCTTCAGAGGGGCATCAATTGAAAAGGCCAACGCTGATACTTGGGCCAACGTATTTGCGATGGCGTACAAGATCATGAAGGTTGGACCGACGTGGAAATAATTGCCTAACATTTGGAAGGCGGTATAAGGGCCGTTCGCCATTAAGTCCGTTGGGATGTGGTTGGAGTTGAATAAGACTCCCATCCCAAATGAGCCTAAGATGGCACATAAGGCCACCATACCGGCCAAGACCAGCATCCCCATTGGGAATTCGCGTGAAGCATTCTTCGTGTTGTTGACGTAAGGGGAAATTTTTTCAGCCCCACCAACCGCAAAAACGAGCATGGACAAGGTAGTGAAGTAATTAAAGTCGAACTTTGGAATGTAGGTCGACAACTTACCCATATCAGGAGTCGCCACGTGGACACCCTTCACCATGAATGGTGCGGCAACGGCTAAAATAATGAAGAGAATGGACATGATGAACATTGCTGTTCCGGCCATACTCCCAATCCGATTCAGCGTTGTCAGGCCTCGAGATGCCAGCCATAAGAAAATTAAAAAGAGCACAAGGCAGATTGCTGACACTGTAATAGAAGGAACGGTCTTCAAGAAGTTCCCATTACCCCGGAAAAGCCAACTTAGTGCGATAATAATACTTTGGGGTTTCTGGGCGAGGTAAGGAATATGTACAACCCAATAAGTCCAGGCGGCGAAATACGCGAGCCGCTTCGTGCTAGTTTCCTTTACCCACGATGAGACCCCACCGTTCTGATCCTTAAAGGTCGACCCGAGTTGGCCGACGATTAAGGCGTAGGGAACGAAGTAGAGCAGCATGATTAAAATCCATGATGTAATCACTGATAAGCCTTGTTGCGCGTAGTTATTGAAGACGTTTTGCAGTCCCCAGACCGCAACGAATGCAATCAGTGCAATATTGAACCAACGTAATTGCTTGGTTTCTTTTGCCATAATAACCTCCTATATTGTGATGTATCCTACAATATTCTAGCGATTACGCAGGGGCATAGCAATAGAATTCGGCGGTTGTTAGCGACTTTAACTAAATATGAGATTTTGAGGAGGATATGATGGATTCTCGATTAGTTGTTTTAGACAATTTACAGGCACATTATGGTCGGCAGCATTGGTGGCAGGCCGATTCATTGGAAGATTGGCTGATGATGATCTTGATTCAACGCACGACTTCAAAGAACGTGGAAAAGGCCGTGGCGAATCTAAAACCTTATTTGGATATTAACCAGTTGTTATCTATGCCATTATCTGACCTTGAAGATTTGGTCCGGCCAGCAGGGTTCTATCGCCAAAAAGCGCAGCGCATTCATGACTTGGTAGTCTGGTTCCAAGCCCAAGGTGGCAGTTTTCAAGAGATTAGTGCCCGTCCCGTTGACGAACTCCGCCAGACATTATTGGCACTCAATGGCATTGGCCCTGAAACGGCGGACGTGATGCTGATGTATACCTTTAATCACAAGACCTTTGTTGCAGACGAATATGCCCTGAGATTGTTTAACCGGCTAGGCTTTGGCCCGTATAAGAGTTACGAACCGATGCGCCAGGACTTCCAAGACATTTTGGCCACGGCCACCCTGGATCAAGCCCGCGAATGGCATGCGTTGATTGATGAACACGGCAAGACGCAAGTGCGGCACGCCTATGACGATTCTTTTCTCTTACAACCAAACGTGTCCGCTGACACCTGGCCACCAGAAGCCGTGCAAAAAGACGCAACTGATGGTTTACCGACGGAATAAACGGCGAAAGGTGGTGTCAGACCGTGCGTGAACAAGTGTATGTGGTCCTAACTTTCATTGGCACGTGGTTACTGTACGGGTTTTCCCTATATCAGGGGGCTTTGGAATTGTCTGACCAAAAGCGCATCGTGGATAAATTGAAAGACACAACCCCATATCCAAAAGTTTCCCCCTGGTACTGGCTCTTGCCACCGCTCAAGTTGAAACGCGAGCGCCAACGGTTGCAACAGATCCTACATGATCGCATCAATGAGCAGGAAGAGGCGGGCGACTTATTTAGTTTTTTCAACCGGGCCACGGCTTGGTTTTATATCGCGTTAGCAGGGATTCTCAATGGCATTGCCAGTACTGGGGCTTTGATGGCCCAATTCTTACAGAAAGGTTCAATTTGGCTTAGCATCGCGCTTGATGCGCTGATGATCGTCATCGGTGTGCTGCACGTCCGGTATCGCTTGGCGCACTGGCGCGGTCAAAGGATGCGGGCTCGCTTTTTCCGCAATCCGCATGACAACTAAGCCAGAAAATTTTCCCTAAAATGCTTCTCTGAAAAAATATTTTCAACAAACTACAACTTGTAGGTTGCAAACTTCAAACAATCGGAGTATATTCACATATTGTAATTAGTGAATACTTTGAGGGGAGGTACCGACATGGGAAAGCATCGGGTACTTGATCGTGACAAAGTCCTGGAAGCAGCCAGAGCAATCGTCCTGCGGGACGGCAGTTTTCAAGCATTGACGTTTCAGAGCTTAGCTAAAGAACTAGATATTCGGTCACAGTCACTTTATAACTACTTCCATAATATGGATGAAGTGATTGAAACATTGGGCACCGAATTCATGGATCGCTTGTATCAGCGGCTCGTTGAACGCTTATCCGGGGTCTCCGGGCGGGAAGCATTGAAGATTTATGCCGAAACTGCGCATGACTATTTTGATAGTGAAGGGCCGATGGTTGAACTGCTCTATTTCATCCATAACTACCCTGAAACCAGTCCATTTGTGGAGGCTACCGGTAAAGCACTAGGGTTGCTCCGCCGACTGGTTAAAAATGTTAAATTGCGCCAAATGGACGCCAGCGCATACGTTCAAGCATTTATCAGCTCAGTTTTAGGCTTCACGGTTTTGGAAATCATGGGCTTTTTACCTGATCGTAATCCTGGCCGGAAGACCTCGTTCCAAGAACTACTCGGACTTTATCTCGATGAAGCCGATCCAGCAACTATACAATAGGAGGTACGCAATGCTAAAAGACGAATTTAAGTTCATCGGCAAGAACCGCATGATCTTACTCTCAGTATTGGTCATCATGCTGATTCCATTTCTTTACTCCATCTTCTTCTTAAAGTCCGTTTGGGATCCTTATGGCGATACCAAGGATTTACCCGTCGCAGTCGTCAACCAAGATAAGGCTGTTGACTATCAAGGTAAAAACATCGCCGTCGGGGACGAAATGGTGAAGACCTTGAAGAAGGACAACCAACTTGGTTGGCGCTTTGTTTCCGCAGCCCAAGCTAAAAAGGGGATGAAGGATAACAAGTACTACACCGTGATTACGATTCCTTCTAACTTCTCCGCGAATGCGGCGACTGTTTTAAACGCAAAGCCAAAGAAAATGAACTTAACCTATGAAACCAACGACTCATTGAACTACTTGAGCCAAGTGATTAGTGGCGTTGGGGTAGATAAGTTAAACTCTGAAATCCGGGCCAAGGTGACTAATGTTTATGCCAGCGCCTTATTCAGCCAAATGAAATTAGTTGGTAAGGGCATGACTAAGGCTGCAGATGGGGCGACCCAACTGGGTGACGGCCTTGTAACCTTAGATAATGGGTTAAACAAGTACACCGTTGGGGTTTCGCAAGTCAATAATGGCTTACAAACTATGAAGGTTCAAGTGAGCCCATTGTCATCAGGGGTTCAACAACTGACCACTGCTGCGAACCAATTGAATACTGGTTTAGGCCAGTTGAATGGCAAGGTCGGACCATTAGCCACTGGTGTGAGCCAACTCAAGACTGGGTCTAGTCAGGTCACCGCTGGTGTGCAGACGTACACCAATGGGACAGATCAATTGGCTAAGGGCGTTAGTGTCCTGTACAGCAAGACAGGTGCGTTACAGACTGGCGTATCACAACTGGCCGATGGTACGACTTCATTGGCTACTAATTTAACCAGCTACACAAATGGTGTCGACAAAGTAACCGGCGGTATTGATGACCTGGCTTCTCAGGTGCCAGCATTAACAGCAGGGCTTTCTAAACTTAATAGCGGTGCTGCGACGTTAAGTGAAGGTACAAGTAAGCTCGGTGCATCTTTGAAAACTGCTGACACCAGCACGGCGGCCCTAGCGGCATCTGCCCAGAAACTGGCCACAGGCATGGACGCTAGTGACCCTTATAAATCTGCCGTTCAAGCACTTGCAGCCAAACTGAATGAATTATCAGCAGGCACGAGTCAGATAAGCAGTTCAGTGAGTTCACAACTCGTTCCGGGTGCGCAGCAAGTCGCTGCCGGAACCAGCCAATTAGCTGGATCCGCTGGTGCTTTGGAAAGTGGCGTCAACACCCTCAAAACAGGGGCTGATCAACTGAGCGCCAACAGTGCGGCAATCGTGGCAGGTGCCAAAGAGTTAGCTGCCGGCACCGCAACGTTAAATGGCCAAGTTCCTACATTAATTTCAGGAATTTCGCAATTGAATGCTGGCGGACAAAAATTAACGGCTAATAGTGGCAGCTTGAACTCAGGTGCAGCTCAGGTAAGCACCGGCTTAACGACATTAAATGGTCAGATTCCAGCCTTAACATCTGGCGTTGGCCAACTGGCATCTGGCGAAACGCAATTAGCTAACGGTCTGGGCCAATTGAATGCAAAAGTTCCAGCCTTGGCCAGTGGTGTGAACCAGCTTGCTAGCGGGGCATCAGAATTGAACGGTAACAGTGGTCAATTAACTGATGGCGCAAGCAAGTTACAAACCGGTTCCAAGACCTTGGCAACGCAATTAGGTTCCGGTGCTAAGCAGGTTAACGGCATTAAGACAACCAGTGCAACAACTGATATGTTTGCGGCACCAACGAAGGTGACTCACAAGAACTATTCATACGTTCCTAACTATGGTCACGCTTTAGCACCTTACGTCCTTTCCTTGGCACTTTACGTTGGGGCTTTGGTCTTCAACTTTGCTTACCCAATCCGTAAGGTTTCCAAGGCCGACGGTACGGCTACGCAATGGTTTGTTTCTAAGGCTGTCCTTGGCGGCGTTGTCGCTGTTGGGGCTGCAGTTGTCGAAGCAACCTTGATGATGGTTGGTGGATTAACAGTTGCTCATGTTGGTCAATACTACTTGTTTGCAATTCTGTTTGCCCTCGCGTCCATGTATCTGGTGATGTTCTTGTCGATGTTACTCGACAACCCAGGTCGTTTCATCGCCATGGTCTTACTGATGTTGCAACTCGGTGGTTCCGGTGGGACCTTCCCAATGGAAATTACCAATGGCTTCTATAACGCCATTCACCCATTCTTGCCAATGAGTTACTCAATCTTAGGCTTCCGGAATGCGTTGACTGGTGGGATTGCCTCAGGGACAACAACCGGTGCCGTATGGTTCTTGATTATGGTCATCGGCGTCAGCTTACTCCTGTTATGGATGAGCATGATCTTCTTGCAACGTCGTCACTTGATGGGCATTTCCCAACTTGATAACAACCAAGAACTTCAAGCCGTTGAAAAATAATTAACAGCTTAAAATTAAAGGCGCGAATCCAGTCAAATGGGTTCGCGCCTTTTTGAGTGAAGGTGTAAGATTGCGTTAATTGAATGAAAGAAGGCATTGTGATGTGTACAGGAATTAGATTGTCATCCACTGACGGGAAGGTGTTCTGGGGGCGGACCATGGATCTTGCTGCCGGCATGTTTGGCGAAGATGGGAACCCGATGCCATCGTGCGTGGTGGCGTATCCGCAAGGGATTCAGATCAAAAGCGTCCTGAACAGCCGGCAATCCAAATACGCCGTTGTTGGTGTTGGTGGCAAGGGCACGCATATTTTATACGATGGCGTGAATGAAAAAGGTCTGGCTGGTGATATTCAAGTTTTAATGGAATGCACCCGGGCCAGCCAAAAATCCATCACTGCGCGCGGCTTGACCCCAGTGATTGGCGAAGAATTCGTGACCTATGTCTTGAGTCAGTATGCATCCGTCGCGGAAATTCGCGCTGATTATCAAAAGTTTGCCCTTTTGGGCCAACTATTAGAAGTAAACGGTGGGAAGTATTCAATTCCAGCGCACTACACTTTTGTCGATGAAACTGGTGACAGCGTCGTGCTTGAACCCGTTAATGATGGGGCGTTTAAGCTTTATGACAATATTGGGGTCGTGACCAATAGTCCTGAGTACGATTGGCAGACGACTAATCTGCGCAACTATATGGGGATGACAGACCAAAATATCACGGCTGATCAAGAATGGAATCCTAACTTAACCTTGCACCCAATTGAAGGTGGGACCGGCTATGGGCTGTATGGCTTACCTGGCGACTTCACGTCCGTCTCGCGGTTTACGCGTGCGGGTGTGATTGCCAATCATATGGACGCTTTCACCGCAGACCAAGGCCTGAACCAACTCTATGCGGCGTTCCGGTCAGTGATTATCCCCCGCGGGTTAGAACATGCCGATCCACAGTCACCATTGACGGATTACACGCGCTACTGGGTTGGCTATGATTTGAGCCAACGCACATTGGTCATGCAGACAGGCAATGGCCTGGCTTTCAATGAAAAAGGCATTGATCCAATGATTTCTGATGTGACTTACTTTGATGTTGATAATGGGAATGCCGTGCACGCCTTATAAAAAAATCACCCTCAGTGCATCTTTGCACTGAGGGTGATTTTTTACTGGGTTTTAATCGCAACCCGGACGCTGTAGAGCAAAATGCCAAAAAGCCAGATGAGAAAGATGCCTAAAAAAATCACTGAGATAAGGGGTGAGAAGAATAAACTGATTAACACGAGCAGCCCGCCGCCCACAAAGCTGTAACCAAGCAGGCGATTCACGCGCAGCCAGACGGCCTGATTCTTGATTCGCGGCCAGTGCGCATTCATGACACCACTGTCGGCTGGAATGGTTGGCAGATAATTGCCCATGGTGAGGAAAAGCAAACCGATGATGAAGAGGACAATGCGGCGAATATCCATTGCTTGGCCGAGGCTAAAGCGAATCATGGTGATGTAGATTACCACCGTCAGAATGGGAATGATGCTGTAGACGACCCGCTCAAACCGAGGGGCCGGCGCTTGGCCTTTTGACCGGAGACTGGTGATGCCAACGGCAAACCACTGTAGCAGCAGCATCATAACGGGGATGCCAAAGACAACAAATGGTTTAGCGGCCCATTGATCCGGTTGATTCAGGTAATTAAAGTGCACCACCATGCGCGCCGGCAAAGTTTGATACTCACTGAGACCGTAAATGATAGGTGCGAGAATAATGAGACTGCTGATGATTAATGTTTTCCATGTTTTATTCATGATTGTCACCTCCAAGGCTGTAAATCCAGCTAAGGACTTCTTCAAACACACTGGCATTGAGATCATAGTAGATGAAATTCTTTTCCCGCCGCTCGCTGATTAGACCGGCTTGTTTCAACAACTTCAAATGATATGAGATGGTCGCCTGCTGCAGATCAAACTGCGCGGCCAGCTCACCGGCTGAATAGCTGCGCGTCCGCAACAATTCCAAGATGCGCCGGCGAATCGGGTCGGCAATGGCTTTTAACGTTTGGTTCATTGCCATGACAACACCTCCTAATTAGAAATATTTCTAAATAGATTATAACCCGCTCACGGCAAAATGGCCAAACTATTTAGACTTTTTTCTAAATAGTCAGAATAAAATCATCATTCTGAGAAGAACAGACATGCGGGGATGTGGATTTTGTCGGCTGACAGCCACTGAGGAAGTATTAAAGACTCGACTCAAGATTGTTAACTTTGATGTTCCTGCAATAACAATGGTTTAGTTTTGAGCAAAAAAAATAGCGCTCACTAGAGCGCCGTAGAATTAGAATAATAGCTTTTTATCGATGCTGACGGCGCCAAGCATTAATACAATCACGATTAATGCTGGCACCCAGGCACCAAATTCGGTGAGAAAGAGGGCACCCAGTAACCCAAACCCAGTCAGTAACCAATCAAACTTTGACAATTTCATCACAATCATCTCCACCACTGATTCTACTCACTTTCTCGCCAAAAGGCCAAGAATTTGAGGCTTTATTTTCGTTAATTTTCAGGGATCGCGGTATACTGACATCTGTAAGCGGTGTCCCGTATTTAAGCGTTTTTCAGTTTTTTTAAGTAAAATTAAGCGAAACTCACTTGGATGTGGTATACTGTGCTCATCAAACCAGAAAAGGTAGGGATATTCATGACAACAGCTGTTGATTACTCTTCACAAGAATATTTCGATAAAATGACCGCTTATTGGCGGGCAGCGAACTATATTTCTGTGGGTCAATTGTATTTGCTTGATAACCCATTGTTGAAGCGGCCCTTGAAGGATACTGATGTGAAGTATCACCCAATTGGTCACTGGGGGACGATTGCCGGTCAAAACTTTATTTACACGCACTTGAACCGTGTGATTAATAAGTATGATCTCAACATGTTCTATATTGAAGGACCAGGTCACGGTGGCCAAGTCATGGTATCTAATTCATACCTTGATGGCACCTATTCCGATATTTATCCTCGCATTAGCCAGGATGAAGAAGGGATGAAGCATCTCTTTAAGCAATTCAGTTTTCCAGGTGGGGTGGCTTCTCACGCGAGTGCCCAAACACCAGGGTCAATCCACGAAGGTGGCGAACTGGGTTATGCTTTGAGTCATGCGACCGGCGCAATCCTCGATAATCCTGATGTCATTGCGGCTGTGGTGACTGGTGACGGTGAAACCGAAACTGGCCCATTAGCAGCAAGCTGGTTCTCAAATACGTTTATTAACCCAATTCATGATGGGGCGATCTTACCAATCGTGCACATGAACGGGTTCAAGATTTCTAACCCAACTATTTTGTCTCGGAAGTCTGACGAAGACTTAACCAAGTACTTCGAAGGCCTTGGCTGGGATCCTTCATTCGTTGAAGGCGATGACGCTGACAAGTTGAACCCAGTCATGGCGAAGACTTTGGATACTGCCATCGAAAAGATTAAGGCCATTCAAAAGCATGCTCGCGAAACTGGCGACGAAACCATGCCACACTGGCCAGTCATCATTGTCCGCACACCAAAGGGCTGGACTGGTCCTAAGACATGGGACGGCGAACCAATTGAAGGTTCATTCCGTGCGCACCAAATTCCAATTCCTGTTGATTCAGGCGACATGCAACATGCCGATGATTTGGTTTCATGGTTGAAGTCTTACAAGCCTGAGGAACTTTTTGATGAAAATGGCAAGTTGATTCCTGAATTAGCTGCCTTACCACCAAAGGGTGACAAGCGGATGGCCGCAAACCCAATTACCAATGGTGGGATCGATCCTAAGCCATTAGTGCTCCCAGACTACACAAAGTATGCCTTGGACAACAGCGAACACGGGAAGCAAGTTAAGCAGGATATGATTATCTGGTCTGACTACTTGCGCGACTTAATCAAGTTGAACCCAACTAACTTCCGGATCTTTGGCCCTGATGAAACCATGTCAAACCGGTTATACAGCTTGTTTGAAGTGACAAACCGGCAATGGCTGGAACCAATCCACGAACCTGCTGATCAATACTTGGCACCAAGTGGCCGGATTATTGATTCACAATTGTCTGAACATCAATCTGAAGGCTTTAACGAAGGTTACACTTTGACTGGCCGTCACGGTCTGTTCACCAGTTACGAAGCCTTCTTGCGGGTCGTGGATTCCATGATCACGCAACACTTCAAGTGGATTCGTAAGGCAAGCGAAGAACCATGGCACAAGGCTTACCCTAGCTTGAACGTGGTTTCAACTTCGACCAGTTTCCAACAAGACCACAATGGTTACACACACCAAGATCCAGGTATCTTGACTCACGTGGCTGAAAAGAAGGCTGAATTCATTCGTGAATATCTGCCAGCTGATGCCAACTCCTTGTTGGCTGTCTCACCATTACTTTTCGGATCACAAAATACCGTGAACATCTTGATTTCTTCCAAGCAACCACGGCCTCAGTTCTACAGCATTGAAGAAGCCACTGTTCTGGCTCAAAATGGTTTGAAGCGCATTGATTGGGCCTCTAACGATGATGGCGTAGAACCTGACTTAGTGATTGCTGCTGCTGGGACAGAACCTAATATGGAAAGTCTGGCTGCCATCAACTTGCTCCACGATGCTTTCCCAGAGTTGAAGATTCGGTTCATTAACGTGGTCGATCTGTTGAAGTTGCGGAGTCCTGAAATCGATCCTCGTGGGTTCAGTGAAGAAGAATTTGACCAGATCTTTACCACCGACAAGCCAATTCTCTTCGCTTACCATGGTTTCGAAGGCCTCATTCGTGACATCTGGTTCACCCGTCACAACCACAACATCATGATTCACGGTTACCGTGAAGAAGGGGACATTACGACCCCATTTGATATGCGGGTTGTGAATGAACTCGATCGTTACCACTTAGCTAAGGACGCGATTAGCCACGTGCCTGGTTATGAACAAAAAGCTGCTGCCTTCATCCAGAAGATGGACGATACCTTGCAATATCACCATGATTACATTCGTGAACATGGGGAAGATATTCCTGAAGTCCTCGACTGGGTATGGAAGCCAATCAAGTAAACAATTTAATCTTTGCTTTACCAACCATGCAGATGTTTGTCTGCATGGTTTTTTTGTCAAAGCGCACTATTTAGGTTGTTCAAAAACAGAAAATGAAAAGTGCGTTAATCGGATGATAAGCTGTCAATCCGATGACGCGCTTTTTCTTACTCGCTGTAAGTAGCTTTTCTTGAAAACGAATTCTGTTTGCTGGTATGCTACGAGTAAGCAACTATAAGAAAGGTGGCAATGTTTATGGCAAGTGAAATTTCAACAGATTTACGGACATTCCTACAGGAGACAACTGATCAGGGGCCTTTTGTGACCATCTATCTGCCGATGGAAGATGAGCAAATTCCTGAAAAGTCGAAGATTCAAATCAAGAATTTAGCCAAACATGCTGAAGGGGTGATGGCAACCGCTTGGCCTGAATCCAAGTGGGAGACGTTTGCACCCGCCATTGATCCATTCATCAATGACAGTTTGGCCTGGGCTGACATTCATGGCCATGGCTTTGGTCTCATCACTAACGGTAAGCGCACGTATGTTCAAGCGCTCGGCAATGTGGTGAACGAACAAGCCATGGTGACTGAAACACCACAAATTTTGCCATTACTTTTGGATAATCAACGTCATTTTGACTTTGATTTATTAGCATTGAACATTGACCGGGTTGAATTCTATCACAATGATGGGACGACATTGACACCGGTAGCCCTGCCAGCAAATCCTGGACGGATGGAAGCAACAATCGGCGCTGAACTCCGTGGTGGCGAGAAGAATTCAGTCTCAAAGGGGCCTGATGAACTCTCTGATCAACGGCGGTACTATACGGATTTAGATAAATTCATTACCGATACGTATTCCAAGCCGCATCAACGTATGCTGATTCTGATTGGCCTGGCGCAAAATCTGCGAATGTTCCATGAAGTCAGCAAGAATCTGTACCTATCCAATCGATATCAGATTGAAGCCAGCCCTGTGAACCTGACGAAACCTGAACTAGATGACTTAGTGGATCAGATGCGGCAAGAATGGCGTAAGGATCAATTCGAGCATGCTTTAAACCGGATTGACCGAGCCACCAGCCAGAAACGCTACCGTTCAGACCTTGGCCAAGTTGTCGATGCAGTTGTGAATGGGGCGGTTGAACATTTGTATATCCAAAGTGGTGCCCGCTACAATGGTCGGATCAAGGACATGCAACTTGAAGGTAGTTCAGAACAAGCGCAGCACAATAACCTATTGAATGATCTTGCTGATATTGTTTTGGCTTTCGGCGGCAAAGTCACTTTGATGAACGCCGACTACTTCTCGGTGCCGGTGAGTGCCATCCTCAGATATTAAAATTGAATATCAAAAAGACGTCGTCTACACAGTGGTTGCTGTGTAGACGACGCCTTTTTTGTTATGAAGTATTTAATGACCTTCTTTGTGGGCCGGTTGTGTTGACCAAATGCTTTCAACCATTTGATCGGCAGTGCGTAAGGACACATCGTTAACCAGCGGCCGGGGGCTCGCAGTGGTCAGCCAGTGCACGCCCTCTGTAGGCACACCCCAGAAATAGAGGCCTGCTTGCAGGTGATTGCTGCTATTGAGTAATTGGTTCGTCTTGCGGTCAACATTGACGGCGCCAGACTGGAAGCGTTTCTCAGTCTGCAATTGCAGCGCATAGAGGCTGGCATATTGGTCGGTCAACAATTGCTGCATCAATGGATTGATGGCTGTTGGTGCGCTGACAGCGGGCACACGGGCTTCAAATAGCGCCTTAGCTGTGTAAGTGGTGTCGTTGCTCGTTGTGCCGACAACAAAATGATCTGCTTCGGTTTCGACGGTCATGCCGGGCGCCAACAAGGTGACGATACCGGCGTCGACGAGGGCGGCCAGTTGTTCAATCCGAATGACCGGTGGTCCGATGGACAAAAAGTCGTTGAGGGGATTGAACCACCGCAGGAAAAAGTCCAGGTATTGGTCATCAGTCAACAGTTCACGTTCAATGATTTGACGAATGGGATCCCGCATATCTCGCAGCACTTCCAACGCACTGGTCAGTGGTCCGGTCTTGGTCCCTTTTTCAGCGGCGGCGGCATCATCTTGCAGATAAGCCAACATGAAGGTCTTAAAGTCTGCTGGTTCTGCGCTTTGCAGTGGCGCTTGGAGGGCTTGCCAGTCGAGTTGATCGGTGGATGGGATGGCAGCCACAGCACCCTCAGGGTTTGCCTTGAATTCCTTTTGGAAGGTGGCCAGATCGATTTCTGGATAGGACTGTTCAATCAATAAGGTGTAGTAGATATATTCCACTTCATGTTGCAGCAGGGTCCAGAATTCTTGGCCAGTGATGTGGCCTTTCTTTTGGAAGGCATCAATCTGTGCATCAGTGAGGAACTGTGGTGGCCATTCTTCCCCCGGGCCCTTTTGGTTACGGCCTTTGGCACGATAAGGGAAACCGCGGCGTGATCCTGCAATGATGTGAGGTTCTTGGCCGTTTTTGACATAGGTCAGATGGCCGTCCGCTTGGCGGTCAAAATGCCCGCCGCGGCCAATCGTAAAGCGGGCCATGAAGTCAAAGAAACTCAGGCCGAGCCCACGGACAATGACGTTGTCGCCAGGCGCAACACTGCTGAGGTCAGCCTCGTTTGGAAAACCTGGTTGAATGTAAGTTAGTTGGTGGTCGGTGGCAAAATCAGCCAGTTGTTCTTGCTCACGGGTCGGTGTGTTTTCAAGGTTGCCGAGGGCCATGACGACTTTATCGACAGTGATGGCGCCATCAGTGGCTGTGACTTGGAAGTGGTCACCATGTTTTTGCACGGCACTGACGGGCACTTGATGTAACGTAATGGTCGTATTGGCTTGTTTACGGCGATTGAGTTCAGCATAGACCCAGTGAATATAAGCACCGTACAAGGCCCGAGAAGCGTAGTCATTGGGTCCTAATTGGGCGGCTTCTTCGGCTAGATAGTCAGGAAAGCCTTGCGCTTTAATATAATCAGGGCCAACACTGGCGACCCAATCGGCCAAATCGAGCCCTGGTGCTTGGGGGCCATTGGCAGCGACGCTTTGATCGTAGAACAAGGTGATTTGCTGCGTGGCCGTATTCATAATCAGCTCATGCGGCTGATTGACTTGCCACACTCGGCCACCAATGCCATATGGATCATAGAGGTCGATGGCCAGCTCGGTCTCAGGATAATGTGCGGTTTGCCACGACAGCAGGCGCTCGAGAATGAGCATGCCACGTGGGCCAGCGCCAATCAATGCAATATGCATAACGCAAAACTCCTTTATTCAATGTTACAAACATTATAGCGCGGCTGCTTTAAAAATGCCGAGATGAAGGCCTTTGTTTTGTTAGGCGATAATGGCATAATGAGTCTGAGGCAGTTTGCTTAATCGGGAATTAGTTTTTATTCACAGATTATCGAAAGGTTCAAATAAAGGCGATTAAAATGAAAGTTATTGTTGTTGGCAGCACTCACGCAGGAACGGCGGCTGTCCAAGAAATCATCAATCAACATCCTGAGACAGAAGTCACCGTGTATGAACGCCGGCCAGATATTTCGTTCTTATCCTGCGGCATTGCCTTGTATTTAGGTGGGGAAGTGCACAACCTTGATGACCTCTTCTTAAATCATGCTAAGGTCTTGGAACAGGCGGCCCCAAATCTGCATTTTCAACTCGAACATGACGTCACTCAGATTGATGCGGCCAAGCATACGGTCACAGTGGTCGACCTCAAGACCAACGCCCAATTCGTCGATTACTATGACAAGTTGGTCTTTTCAGCGGGAAGCTACCCAGTGATTCCACCTTTGCAAGGTGTCAGCATTCCGCGGGTGCAGTTGTGTAAGAGTTATGACGACGCAGTAGCCATCCATAAGAACGCGGAAACGGCTGATAGTATTTTGATTATTGGCGGCGGCTACATTGGCGTTGAATTGGCTGAAGCATACAGTCATTCTAATAAAAAAGTCGCACTGATTAACGGCGTGCGGCCGCTGCTCAGCCATTACGCGGACGAGGAAGTGAGCCAGCGGGTGCGCACAGACTTGGAAGACCACGGGGTAACATTGTATGATGAAACTGCCCTGAAGTTTGACGGTGATGATCACCAGGTGTTCGTGCAAACTGATGCGGGTGAACATCGAGCGGACTTAGCCATTGTTTGCGTTGGCTTTCGGCCGATGACGGAGCTGTTGCATGACCAAGTGGCCATGAATGATGATGACTCGGTCCATGTGGACGATTATATGCAGACGAGTGATCCTGATATTTTCGCGGCTGGCGATGCGGTGGCGGTGCACTTTAATCCAACAGGCAAGGATGCCTACACGCCGCTTGCGACCAACGCGGTCCGGCAAGGCAAGTTGGCTGGGATTAACTTATTCAAACGCCGCGTGAAGTATATGGGCACGCAGGCGACTAGCGCATTGACCCTGTTTGGCAAAACCCTCGCTTCCACGGGGCTCACGGAGCGCTATGCGAAAAAGAGCGGCTTTGCCACTGAAGCCGTCACCCTGACGGTCAATTATCGGCCCACGTTCATGGTGTCAACAGTACCCGTCTTGATGCGCCTCGTTTTCGATAGTGCCAATCGTCAAATTCTTGGCGGCCAGTTGTATAGTGAATATGATGTTTCTCAATCTGCCAATCTTTTGTCGGTGATGATTCAAAACCGCAATACGATTGACGATTTAGCCTATGTCGATATGCTGTTTAATCCGCATTATGACTATCCATGGCACTTTTTAAATCTATTAGGTCAGGCTGCCGTTGCACGGGCTGACTCGACCGCACAGGAGGACTAGTAATGAATCTTTGGAATCTGATTGGCCTGATCGCGTGGCTGCTCATCTTGGCATATTTGATTTTTATTGTCATGAACATTCGCACACGCCACATCAGAATGATTGTCGCGAATCAAGGACGAGCAGGCACGATTATGACTGACATTGTTGAAGTCTTAGTGCTGTTCGGTTTGTTATGGGGGATGGCGTGGGTGACCTGGCTGCGACCAGTGGATTACGGCGATACGGCCGCAATTAGCGTCAAACATAGCTATGCCAATTTGGTGTTAAAAACAGGTGATACCCATTCGTACTACGTGTCTGTTCGCTCCGGGAACGGCAAAGACCCTGTGCGCTACTTTACGTACTGGACAGAAGGTGCGAAGTACGAAATCACCAGCCGGAATGCGACGATTGCTGACGGGCCAGAACCTTTGACCATTGCTGCTTCCGGCTATCCATGGTCCAAAAAAACGTTAACCAAGATGGATAAAATTACAGAAAAAGCGTACGTCGCTACTTACAGTGGGACGTATAAGCCGACATTCTTGAATGGCTTAGGAATGCACGTGGGTCATAATGCCCAACGCTTCTCAATTCTGCGCATTCCAAACGAAACCTTTGTGCGGATTGATCCGCTTGAAGACGAAGATTAAGCCCCACTCAAAAAGGCCGCTGAGCTGACGTTTCGTCACTCAGTGGCCTTTTGTTTTGGGCTTATTTGCCTTTTGGTTTGTGTTCCATGTAGTTCCGCAAGTTGGCAACTACCGTCGGATCGGGGACTTCGCGCATTGCCTTGATATTGTGGATGTGTTCCACAGAAACGTGGCTATTCAACGCCATCTCGGCATCGTTCAGGTTGTTCTTACGCTGAAATTCGATGATTTCGTGTGAAAAGTTGCTGATTTGTTGATTCTCGGCCAAAAATACTACCCCCTCTAAGTCTGCTTCTAGTATACCTAATTTCTCCCAGTGACGCACAACGAAACAAACTGCTTTTAAATCGAACAAGTGTTTGGTATAATAGAAATAACAAAATGATACCGCCGTGGACTTGAGATGAGGTGTGCAGAATGACAACGTATGATTATCTTAACGAACTGGCTGCCAGTCAGCCGAATCGGCAATTGAAGGTGCGCGTGTGGGATAACAAGCAATTAATCCTGCGCAAGAATTTGAATCAAGATCGCGGGCTGGTGACCCAAGTCTGGGACGCCTGGTTACGCCAAGAATTGCGGCGTTTTTCCGGCTTTGAACCAGTCATTGAAGTGGATGAGCACGGTGAGCGGCCAATGGTGAAGTTCTTTACCCAGAAGGAAGTCGCCGACGCGGTCCATTTCATTCTTCATGCTGATGATTCTGTAAAAATTGCATAAATTAGGCTTAAGTCGGTGGTCACACCGGCTTATTTTTTTATACTGAAAGGTATTACAAAAAAGAGGAGTGGCAATCGTGATTCTCAGTGGAATTATTATTTTATGGCTGCTGTTAGTGGCCGTTGGTGGCTACCACCGTGGTGTGGTAGCGGTGATTTTGAGTTTAATCGGTAACATTCTCGCGATTGCCGTGGCTTTGGGTGGCGCCAGTGGTTTAGCCAGCTGGTTTAGCAATCTGAATCAAACTACCGGCACGCAAGCGCCATCGATTACAGCAGTCATTATCGCTTTCTTTGCGATTTTGATTGTCGCGCGGTTGTTGGTACGGCTGGTGATTTCGTGGACCCGGGTTTTGACCCATCTACCGGTTGTCCGGCAAATCAATGGCTTAGCCGGGATGGTGCTCGCTGTGGGGATGCATTATTTAATTGTCAGTCTCGTGTTAGGGGTGCTGTTGATTGCCCCTGGCGCGACGCTGCTGGACCAGTATGCTGAATCGCCTGTGGCCCAATTCGTGACGAAGAACAGTCCCTTTCATGACACATTAGATACCTGGTTCCAAACTCCATCACAAGATGGCACAGTGCCAGCGACGACGAATGTGTAAGCTTTTACATTGCCGGCCAGTTGCGTATACTGAACGTAGAGGTGATCGCACATGCGGGTACTAATTCTATATGCGTCCATTACCGGCAATGCCCGGGGAATGGCACGGGTTTTGCAACAATACTTTGAATACAAGAAGATTGATGTCACCATGGGTGAGATGCAGCAGACGGCTGCTGAGACACTCAAGGATTATGATGCCGTCGTATTAGCGACCTACACCTGGACGGGCGGCACGATTCCCGAAGAGACGGAGGATTTTTTCCTCGACTTGTCAGCGACGGACTTTTCGCAAAAACCGTTGATTTTCGGGGTCGTGGGCACGGGGGATCCGTATTATGGTGAAGACTATAATACGGCGCCGGCGCTGTTCACGGCCAATCTGCGGGCCAGTGGGGCGATTCAAGGCGCGACCACCGTCAAAATTGAGCAGGGGGTTTCAGATGAAACCATGCCTCTCTTGGTGAATTTCGCCAAAGAACTGATTGCGTCGGTGGAGAACCTTTAGCAACCTGAAGCTGGTATAATAAAGGCAGAAAGGTGGGATAGCGATGGATGAGATTGTTTTCTTTAATCCTGGCGATGCGATTGCCAGTAACTATGACTACCAAGAAGCACGGCGCAGTGCTGAAATCTACAAGGTCGACCATGCCGTTGATGAAGGCCTCGTGGTCGCTCGCGATGCTGACGGGCAATTCGCTGTTTTCTATGAAGCAGCAGGTGACCCAGAAGTGACAGCGGTGTCTGACCCCCAGAAAGTCGGCAAGTATACGATTTTAGCGCATCTCTAAGTGCAAGCATGCAAAAGGCGAGGCGCCGGCCCATCGTGGCCGCCCCTCGCCTTTCTTTGTGGTTCTACCCGAAAAAATTCCAGATTGGACTGAGAGTTGTGCATAATCCCAAATTAACCGGCCAAAAAATCAGCTTGGCCATGTTGCTCATTGTATTGGTCGTTGTTGTCGTTAATCTGTTTCGCCAGGGCCACCCCGAAATATTGACCTTAGGCGGCCTGGGTGTCGCCATTGGGGTGGTGTTAGTCTTGCTGATTTACGATTTCTGGCGCAATCCCGCTGAAGAAAGTGCGGACCCCTTGGTTTGGGATCCACAAATTGTGGTCGATTACGCCAAAAAGGCGCTCGCGGAACATGATGTCCCCCGGACGAAAAAAATGGTGATGAGCAAGTTTGTCATCACCGATGAAGAGGCCGATGCCTTGATTGCCCAGGCCGTTGAAGAACGGGCGGCTTCAAAGTAGGTTCGGTAGGGATTGTTCAGCGGGTGCTTGTGCCATCAATGCTTGGTAACGCCATAATAAATAATGTTCATTATAACTCTGACGGGTGCGCGCAATGAGACTCGTCAACGCAGATTGCACTTGGTCCGAAGTCTTCGGGCCAAGTGCTTTTTGTGTGGCACAGAGGGTGCGGTAATCTTCCAATTCTTGGCGGGCCGCCTGGTATAACTCTTCCAACTCATCTCGCATCTTATCAGGTCTCCTTGTTTAAGCTAACTTCATTATACCGGCTTCAAGATTCAAGACATTAATTATGCTTGTTATATGTTTAACTTGATAAAATGTAGTAAACAAATTACCGCAATTCTGGTACACTTACGTTGGTTACAAAAAGTTAGTAAAAAGGGGAGCTGATGACATGGCAACATTAACGCCAGAAATGCAGAAGATGATTGGTGAACAATTGAATTTCCTCGCGACCGTGGATGAAAACGGTAATCCGCAAATTGGACCGAAGGGGACCATGCGGGTTTTTGATGAGACGCATTTAATCTATAACGAAGAGACCGGCAAACAGGCGTGGCATAACTTGCAGCAGAACGGTAAGGCTGCAGTGGCAGTCGTGGATCGTCCAGCCTTGAAAGGATTCCGTTTCGAGGGGACCGTCGAGTTCCACGATGATGACCAAATTTTTAAGGACGCCCAGGCGTTCGCTGAAGCGCGTCATTTGCCAGCTGCAATTGCGGCGGTGGTGATTAAAGTCACCCGCATCTACAAATTGGACGCTGGTGCCCAAGCAGGGGACTTGATTGAAGCAGATCCAAAATAAGTCTGAGCTGACAGCCACGAAGTCGTGAAACGAGAAAAAATGCCCACTCGGTGGTATATTGGCTTCAAATACATGAGGAGGCGCCGAGATGGCATTTTTATTCGATTGGTCAGAGATGGAAACGGACGAGTATACAACTGATACGCAGAACGGCTCGGTCGTGCAATTGGGTGAACGCAACTATATTATGCTGAGCGGATCAGGCGATGAACAGTCTGATCAATTCATGCAAAACGCTGCGGCAATGTTAGCTTTGGGTCAATTTATGACAGAGGCTCCGGACCACGGGATTGCGATTGAAGGTTTCCGCAATTACAATCATTATCCGCTCAATGTCAGTTGGCAGGGCGATTTTACCAGTCCGCATAAAGATTATGTGATGTTGATGAAGCATCCTAACTTCATGCCAA